>Ga0255115_1000050_pt1 | contig 32935 bp, 17 predicted proteins | sample Law_Law_RepB_8h_FD_188474 | JGI IMG/M metagenome (GOLD analysis project Ga0255115, IMG submission 188474) | Freshwater microbial communities from St. Lawrence River, New York, United States - Law_Law_RepB_8h | ecosystem: Environmental > Aquatic > Freshwater > River | place: USA: New York... | reverse complement strand
GCACCGGCCTGCATACCCATATGAAATAAATTAGGATGTTGCCATGCATCAACTCCATATCTGTAAACACCAATGGCAATATCACCTTTTACAGTCACGCCATTTTCATGCGCATATGCAGTAGCCTCTCTTAATTGCACATCAAGGATGTACTGAATAAAATAATATTTTTCAATAATTAATTTTACTGCTGCATTGGGTTCAACCAAAGATTTAAAATCTGATTCCGAATAGGTATTATGTGTTGGCCATGCATTAAAATCGATTGTACCATATTCATCCCTACAATAACAAAACGCAGCATACGGTTCTAACCAGTGCTGGTGTTGTATAAAATAATCTTTAAAACCTTTACTAGCGAGTGTTGTAGCACCAATTAATACATATACCTCATCTAAAATTTGGTACTTTATTTTTGCTACTTCTTCATAATCCACAACTTCAAGTGCATTGAGTTTTTGCTTTGCATCTGAAAGTTTTGTAATTAATTTTTTATTTGAAGCAGGTATTAATACATCAAGGTTTATATAAATCGGATGAAGTGCAAATGCAGAAATAGCTGCATACGGATATGAATCTTTCCATGAATGCGTTGCAGTCGTATCATTTATAGGCAGTAATTGGATTATTTTAAGGCCTACTTTTTTAGCCCAGTCTACTAATAATTTAATATCCGTAAACTCTCCAACCCCTAGCCCATTATTTGATCGCAAACTAAATACCGGAATCGCTACCCCTGCTCCTTTCCATGTATCGTTGGGCAAATAGGTAAATCCATCATTTACCACAATTAATTTATTTGCACTTGGTGCATCTACAAGTATACGATTGCTCCCATTTTCAAAAACAACAAACGTTTTTTTTACAACATCATATACCCCGTACTTGTATGAAATTGGAAATGTAGCTTTTGATAAATCAAGTGATACCGAAAAATAGTCTTCACCTTCTTTTCGTGAAAGTAAAATCGGATCTTTTGCATCCCAAGCATGTAAATGTTTGGTATCACCTAATAAACAAATTGTTTGTGTTGGGGTCAATAAAGGGCTCTTAACTTTTAGCTGATGGGTAGCTATTTTTGGTACTACTACATCAATAGTTGCATAGCTATTTTTTAAAAGCACATTTTTAAATGGCTCTGTATAAAAAGCATTCTCGTAATATCCAGCAGCATTCCAACTATCTACAAATAAAATTTCTTTCGCCTTTATTGTAGAAGGGTTAAAGCTTTTATCATTCCCACCCCAATCATAACTAATGGTTCCATCTGCATTTTTAATAAAGTACTGGTAGCTAATGCTTTCATCTACAATGTCTTTGACACCAAATGAAAGTGATAGATTCCAAAAATTATCGTTGCAATATTGAAGCGGAACGGCTTTTTCGATGTCATTGTTTCCTAAAAGTGGATGATTACCAACAACATAAATAATTTGACCAAACTGGGTTGTAAACCTTAATTGAAATACCAACGTAAAGCCAATAGCCTTCTTTGAAACAAGACTATACGTAGATGTTACATCTACCTCTTTAGCAGTAAGGGTATCCAAATTCTTTTCCTTGGCCAACACAATCGTTTTATTGCTCGCTAAATTAATAAACAATGTGTAATTATCACACAATAGTTCTAAAAATTTAACCGATTATCATGTCGGCCCCTTTTTCGGCAATCATGATGGCAGCAGCGTTGGTATTCCCAGAAACAATGGAAGGCATAATTGACGCATCAATCACCCTTAAATTAGCCACACCATGTACTTTAAGTTCATGATTGACAACAGCTTGTGCGTCATTACCCATTTTGCAAGTACCTACCGGATGGTATAGGGTTTCGAGTGATTTATTGATATGCTCATTGATAGTATGATCAGAAACAGGCGCTTTTGGAACTAGCATTTCACCCTCTTTTAACGTGTCAAAAGCAGGAGAATGGAGCACTTCAATGGCCTTTTTTAGGCCTTTAACAAGCATTGCCCGGTCATCCACATCAGATAATGGATTGAGCTGGATACTAGGCGGTTCCGATGGATTTGAAGATTTTAGCTTAACCTGACCCCTACTTTTTGGATGGAGTATAATAGACATAATTGAAAATCCACTGTAGGTGGGATACGTATTAACATTATAAATATCTGTACTATAATCAGGCTTGATGGTAAGTGGCACAAAATGGAACTGGATATTAGGCTGCCCTTCTCCCAAACTTCCATCTTCTTCAATTTTTAAAAAAGCATTGGCTTCTAGCGGACTATTAGATAATGGCCCTGTTTTAAAAAGCAAATGTTGCAGCCCAGCCATCATCATTTTAGCAGGTTTTAAAAGATCATTTCCGGTAGGTACAGTTGCTAGTGCACTTGCGCCACTCCATACATGGTCCTGTAGGTTTTTTCCAACACCTGGTAAATGTTTAACTGCAATAATGCCGTGCTTAGATAACTCATTAACATCGCCAATTCCGGATAACATTAATATTTGTGGAGATTGAATCGTACCAGCAGAAACAATAACTTCTTTATTACAATTGTAAATTTCGGTTTGACCATTTTTGTTTTTCACCTCTACCCCAACCGCAGCTCCAGACTCCAACAAAATTCTTTTAACATAGGTGTGTGTTAACACCATTAAATTTTTTCTTTTAAGTATCGGCTTTAAAAATGCGGCAGCTGTACTATGGCGCTGATTATTTTTTATAGTAAACTGCAAAAGACAAGCCCCTAATTGCTCAGCCCCATTATAATCTGAATTGGTGTGTATGCCTTTCTGGGCACAGGCTTCAACAAATGCAGTTGCAACATAAGAAGGTGACGCAGCATGTGTTACATGCATAAGACCATCCTTTCCATGAAATTCGCCATCAAAATTTTGGTTGTTCTCCGACTTTTTAAAATAAGGAAGTACCGATGCATAATCCCACCCCTCGTTACCTAAAGCAGCCCATTCATCATAATCTTTTTTATTACCCCTAACATAGGCCATGGCATTGGTGGAACTACACCCCCCCAATACTTTTCCGCGCGGTATAAATAGTTTTCTATTGTCAATTGCTTCAGAAGGCTCTGTCCAAAAAGCCCAATCAACTTCTGTATTATTTAATTTTGAATAAGCCCCCGGTATATTAATTTCCATTTTAGAATCGGGGCCGCCCGCTTCTATTAATAATACTTTATGGGCTGGATTTTCCGACAAGCGATTTGCCAAAACACAGCCCGCAGAGCCTGCTCCAATAATTATATAATCATATAGCATACTTAAATATAATAAAAAAGACAAAAGAACGTATTTTTAGGGCCAACTATGACGGAGAAAAAAGCACATCCACTTGTAATATACACAGACGGTTCATCGAGAGGTAACCCAGGCAATGGTGGCTATGGCGCTATATTAATTTGGGGAGATAAAGTAAAAGAGCTTTGGGGTGGTTACAAATACACCACCAACAACCGCATGGAACTCATGGGTGTGATTCAAGCACTTATGGCTGTTACCAAAAAAAACATTCCAATAACTATTTATACCGATAGCCAGTACATTGTAAACAGTGTAGAAAAAAAATGGCTCGACAACTGGATCAAAACAAATTTTAAAGGCGGCAAAAAAAATAAAGACCTCTGGCTCACTTATGCAGCCCTCGCCAAAGATTTTACCATCAAATTTGTTTGGGTAAAGGGACACGCAGATAATACATACAATAATCGCTGCGACGAACTTGCAACTGCGGCTGCAGATGGAAGCGACTTATTAGAAGATGATGGGTATGAAGGATAAAAAAATGGGATGATTAGCAGTTAGCCAATCATCCCATGTATATTCTAGGGGGATTAGAATTTTTAGTTTATTATTTTTTAGCGTTGGTAGACACTAGATAAAATGATCCGGTTAAATAGTTGTTTGATAAATCATTGAAGTTTATGTTAGTTAAATTATAAGGATTAGGTAACCCACCACCTCCAAGTAATCCGTTTGGTCCATAATCACCATTTGGTTCACCATAGGTTTCATCTCTCAACCACCATCTTCCTCCATCTTTCACCCTCCAATCTGAAGCATTATTTGTGCCACCATAAAATTTACTTCTCATGATTTTGTCGTTGTAATAACCACCACCATTTCGAGCACCGTTTGATCTGTAAACACCATATGCAGTTTGGAAGAAATTATCATAATTTCCACCACCAGCTTTATTTTCTATAATTGCCTGTAATACTGTTTTTGACATAGCGCTCCAATGCTCTTTACTTCTAGGCATTACTAGATCTAGACCTAATGGAGTACCACCGTTAACTTCTGTTACTGTTGATACTGAAGGGCCTGCAGTAATGATATAAAAATCATAACCGCCACCATCTTCAACCATATCAACATACATCTGTAAGGCGTTTGGCATTTTAGAAGATTTAATCCAATACCAACCAGATTCATAAGCAGGATAATCTGTTCTTAGCTGCATGCCAGACTCCCCAGCAGTAGCTTCAGTTAATCCATCTTTACAACCTCCAGTTGATGGTTGCGGATTAATAGTAATCACACCTGAAGGATTACTTACAACAGTTAAACCGTCAGACCCTGTAATAGTAACATAATAATATGTAGAACCAACTGTTGCACTTGATGGATTAATGGTACTTTTTGTAGCACCAGCAATAAGGGTTCCACCTGTATTTGAGCTGGACGTATTACGATACCACTGGAATGTTAAATTAATTCCTTTAGCTAATACAGAAATTTCAGCTGTTGTATTACCTACACAATAAATTTGATTAATTGTACTTGGCTGCGTTAGAATTCCAGTAGTACCGGCAACTCCATAGTAACTACCTTCACTACCTTCTATATTTTGTCTATCAATAACACTTATAGCTTTATTGTAAACAATAAGTTCACTTATTGACCCAGCCCAACGATTCCCATTACTTGTACCTCCAATTGTTGGCGTATTCGACCAGTCTACAGAGATATTTTCTGGACTCATTAAAGGATTACCATTTAACCAATACTCAGATTCGTAGTTATAGATTTGTACGGTTGCAACATTTGTTTGTTGATCTAAATCAAGTGGTGAAGCTACAGAACGTCTACTATTAGTTCCAAAACCATCATAAATAGTATTTCCACCTGCTGCCCAATAGGATGCATCTGTATTTGTACCAAACTCCCATAATGCAACTGAATTGCCTTCAGAAGCTGTAGGTTTAAATACTATAAATCCTGTTGCATCTGCTCCTCTGCTATTCCAAGAAGTTAATTTGATGTGATCATCTGTGCCATCGTATAAAATAGTGGGCTTACCATTTTCTCTATAAATGACACCAGCAGTTGCAATTTTAGGTTGTTTTGTTAGATCAGATTGAGATGCGTCTAGTCCTGTTCCACTTTGATCATACCACTTAACAATATAACCATCGCTATTACCAATGAAAGCGGTAAGAGCATCATCATCTAAATCTCCATTTACTTTAAATCCAATATCTAACATTGCATCATCAGAACTTCGTCTCACTTTTATTGCCTTGCCTTGATAACATGTTGTTAATAATCTTAAGCCAAATGCTGCAGCAGGAGACTGTGTATTAACACCTAATTTATCTAAAGGAGAAAACGTAATTGTTACGAGTCCCGAAGGATTGGTTGCAAGCGTACAAGCACCTGATGTAATAACGGCATAATAATAATTAGGCCCTTCAACATTTGGTGTAAATGTTCTGTTAGTAGCGCCATTTAAAAGTGTACCATCAACATTACTACTTGAGGTATTACTATACCATTGATAAGTCGAAGCAGGTCCAGTTGCAGTGAAAGATAAATCTGTTACATTAACGGATCCACATACTGTTACAGTTTCACCAGCAGTATTAGGCTGTGCAGTAATTACAGTTGTAGGAACCGTTACAGTTACAGCACCAGACACATCACTTGTAGCCGTTCCAATGCTACCAGACACAACAACATAATAATAAAGTTTACCGCCTGCTGCTGTAGATGGTGTATATGAACTTGAAGTCGCTCCTGCTATTAGCGTTCCACCAGTATTACTATTGGTTGTATTTGAATACCACTGGTATGTTGGATTCATAGCATTCGCTACAACACTAATTGCCTGAGCTGGAATATTCTGACAACGAGTTTGTGAAGTTGTATCAGGTTGTGTAACAACCCTTGTTGCAAGACCAAAGTAACTACCCATATTATTCTCAGCAGCTGTTCTTTCATCGTCAGATACTACTGAAGGGAAAGCGATTACTTCAGATTGCATAGCTCCACCTCCATTATTATTATTTCCATCATGATTACCTATACATAGTCCATTTACTTGGTCTGTGTATGTAGTATAAGAGCAAATAATAGTATTTTTTACTGGAGAAAGTGATGAATTATTAGCTATGCTTACACCATTTCTCCAAAGAGCTGTTGGATACCTGTTTCCATGAAATAATGTATTCGATCCTTCAAGCATTCCCCCCAATCTACCGTTGGTTCCATCTAACAAGGCATGATAACCTGTGAAAATATTGTTTTCAGATTCAACTGCAGTAATTACTTGATTAATTCGAATTTGAGTAGTTCTAAAGATGAGTCCTTTATTTCCAGCAAAATCAACCGCTACTTTAGACCCAATATGTTTTACACGTCCATCAAATACGATTTGAGGTTGGTAATTATTTAAGTCTTGTAGCATATCATTTCTTCTTCCAGATTGATCATACCACTTATAAACAAATGCATTACCTGTACCTGCAAAATTTATTAATGACACGGTATCAAGCGCTCCACTTGGTAAGAAACCAATATCTAAAAGTGTATCATCGGAACTACGTCTCACTTTAATTGCTTTTCCATTATAGCAAGAACTTAATTTTCTAACTGAGTAAGCAACCACAGATGGCACAGCATTTGGTAAGCCTGCTAAATCTAGAGGATTTGGTAAAATAGTTGTAAGTCCAGAAGCATCAGAAGCTAAACTACATCCTAAGCTAGATAGTACACTATAATAATAATAATCGCCAGCTACATTAGGGATATAAGAATTTGTAGTAGCACCATCAATTTCTTTTCCATCTGTATTTCCATTGGTGGTTGTGTAATACCACTTATACTTAATATCTGATCCTGTTGCGATAATCGTCAATGGACTTGCATCGGTACATTGAGAAACCGATTGAACAGCAGTTGAAGGCTGCGATGTAATATTAATTGCCAGCGCATTGGTGTAAATAGCACCAGACACGTTACTTGCCACATCCGGTCCTCCAGATCCACTCACAACTACATAATAATATTTAATACCAGGTGTTGCAGAAGAAGGAATGTAACTAGTAGCATTTTCACCAAATATAGGTGTACCACCAACATTAGATTTAATCGTATTACTATACCACTGATAACGTAATTGTGACCCTTTTGCAACAACTCTTAATGTAGCAGGTCTACTCGCCACACAGTTAACTTGTTCAGTGGTATCAGGATGCGTAATAATTGAAGTAGTAAAGCCATAATAAGCACCCATGTTGGCTTCAATGGCTGTTCTATATTTGACAGGCAATTGTGTAGAGAAGCCAATTGCTTCTGCTTCTAATACAGCACCGCCGCCACCGCCGCCATCAGCGTTACCAATACAAAGACCATTAACAAAATCATTGTAAGTATTATACCCAATCAATAGTTGGTCGTTAACTGGTCTCAAACTACTATTATTTGAAATACTTGCTCCGTTTCTCCATAGCATAAGAGGATATCTATTGCTGTGGAATACTGTATTTCCACCCTCTAATAAACCACCCAGCCTGTTACTGGTACCATCTAGTATAGCGTGATAGTTGGGGAAATAGTCATATTCTGATTTCAATACGGCAAGTACACTGCTTAATTGTACTTGAGGAGAATTATTGAAGAAAACACCTTTATTATTATTAAAGTCAAGTGTAGGTCGCGCTCCAATATATTTCATGTTGCCATCAAAAGTAATTTGAGGCTGCCAATACGTTTGTTGTTGCGTTAAATTTCTACCATTGCCTGACTGATCAAACCAAGTAGTAATAAATGCATTTTCTGGAACAAGTGGTGGCGTTACTGTAAAGGCTTCACCATATTTTGTAACACCTTCGCCATTACCTAGTTTACCATAAATATTTACAAGATCACTAGATGTAGTAATTTCCGCAGCAAATTTGCTTACACCTACTCTTGTGTTTACAGAAGCACTTCCTGCCGAATGAACAAATATTTTTAATGCAGCAGTATCTAAATTGCCATTTGCATCAAATCCAATATTGATTTCTTGGTTATCAGAGTTTCGTCTTACACGAATTGCACTTCCAGTATAACAAGAACTTAATTGTCTTAACGAGTAAGCATAATCTGCACTAATTGTTGCTCCAGTCTTATCAAGTAATATTCCTACTGCAATGCTTCCACTAACATTACTATTAACAGAACATCCTCCTGCATTAGAAACTACTGCATAATAAAAAGTAGCACCACTAACGTTGGTTGGAGGTGTGAAAGTTGATGTTGTAGCACCTACTATTGCTTCCCCATTAAAGTTTCGTGATACTGTAGATTTAAACCACTGATAAGTTAAGCCCGTTCCTGTGGCTACAACTTCTAGTGGATTTACAGATGCACCAGTGCAAATTATTTGATTTGTACTACTTGGCTGAACTGTAATAACAGCTGCTTGTGTATTATTAATTGAAATTTTTCCAGAAAAATTGCTAGTAATAGATGCATCAGAACCGGTAACGATTACATAATAATAGTAATCTCCCGAAACTGTTTCAATAGGACTGTAACTATCATTTGTAGCACCAGGTATTAAAGTTGCACCAACAGTTGTTGGGTTTGTGTTTTTATACCACTGATAACGAAGATTTACTCCATTAGCTACAACATACAAACCATTAGCACTTCCACCTAAACAAGCGGTTTGATCTTGTGTGCTTGGTTGTAACGCGAGTCTAGTTCCAGTTGTTGAAACAGACACTGCATAATAAGCGCCTTGGCTACTTTCAAGATTTTCCCTATTGAGTGGAGTAAGTGAAGATGAGAATAAAATTAATTCTGGAATATTTCCTAGAAAGAATTCACCTCCGTATGTTTTAAAGATTGTATTATTATTTGCTGTATTGTCAATATTAGTATTTGAATTCTCATTAATCAATGAACCCGCATCATAAAATTTCCTACCAGATGTATTATCAAATTGATAAGTCATAATTCGGTTAGAATTTTTAAGCGGCAATACTGGTGAATTAAGGTCATTTCCCCACCAATAATTCAACATTTGTCCATTTCCCTCTGTTCTAATTGAATTCACCCTATTACCAGCACCATAGTCCCCAGATCCAATAATTCCAAAATTACCTGGATCACCCGTAACTCTCATAGGGAAATTGATCGTATAATTACTATTCCCTACAGGTACTGTACCATTTGGTAAATTAAAATAATTGTTTCCAAGTGCCGAAATGGAAGGTCTTTCACCAAATAAATCCAATACGCCATTATTTATAATTCTAGGTTGATTTTGTTCACTAGTTTGAGTGGCATTTTTAGCATTTCCACTTTGGTCATACCAAACAGTCACGTAACCACTATTATTGCCAATAAATGATTTAAGCGATGTAGTATCTAAGTCACCTTGTGCTGTGAAACCAATATCCATGGTCGCATTGTCAATACTTCTTCTTACGCGAATAGCTTTTCCATAGTAACAACTGCTCATCAAACGAAGAGAATAAGCCGCTGCTGCAGAAATATTATTTGCAACACCCACTTTATCAAGAGCGATGCTGGTTGTAATAGGTCCCGAAGGTGCACTATTAGTAAAACATCCATCACTACTTGTTGCTGTTGCATAATAATATGAGGTTCCTTTGGCTGTTCCAGATAAAACGAGCGTACTACTTAAAGCCCCAGAAATAGCATTTCCGCCTGTATTAATGTTATTGTTTGACTTATACCATTGATACGTGATTCCAGTTCCAGTAGCAGCAACTGTTAAAGGAGTTCCTCCTTGACAATTGAATAAAGATTGAGCTGCCGCGGAAGGTTGTACTGTAATTACTGGAGATGCAGCCGAACTTACAATAATAGGCCCCGATAAAGAACTTGTTACAGTCCCTGACGAACCAGAAACTACCACATAATAATACAATGTGCCATTAACTGTAATTGATGGTGTATAAACATCATTGTTAGCACCAACAATTAAAGTTCCCCCTGTATTGCTACTCACGGTGTTTGAATACCATTGATACGCTAAATTTGAACCAGAGGCAACAACTTTAAGTGCCTTTACAGGTAATCCGCCAGCACAAACAGATTGCGATTCACTGGAAGGTTGAACACCGATAGCTGTATTTGCGGTTGTAACTTTGACATTATAATACCCTCCTTGATTTGAATTCAATGCATCTTGGTTAGAGGTAGTTAATGATGAGCTAAACGCAATCACCTCAGTTTCTAACACGGAGCCACCGCCACCGCCGCAATCATAATTTCCAATTCCCAAACAAGTCACATAGTCACTATGGGTACCAAAGTTTACTACCAATGTTTTATTAACTGGCAATAGTGATCCGTTACTTGCTAAAGGAACTCCATTTCTCCATAATTCGGTTGGAAATTTATTACCATGAAAAACATTATTTCCAGCTTCTAACAAACCTCCAATCCTTTGATTTGCATCTAATATTGCATGGTAATTAGGGAAATTGGTGCTCTCTGATTTAATTACACCAGCAACTTTTTTCAAAATAATTGGTGAGCCAGATAAAGAAGTAGTAAGTCCCTTATTTGAATTAAAATCAATTGTAGGTCTATTTCCGATATATTTAAAAACACCATTGAAAATAATTTGCGGCTCATAATTAGTAGCCAATGGTACCATGTTTCTATTATTTGAACTTTGATCGTACCATATAGTTATAAAGCCATTACCTGAACCTACAAATGATTTTAGAGCAGTAGAATCCAAATCACCTTCGTAGGTAAATCCAATATCTTTGGTGGCATTATCCGAAGATCTACGAACTTGTATCGCATTTCCTGCATAACAAGAACTTAACTTTCTTAAAGAGTAAGCCATTGCACTTCCTACAGTTATTCCAGCTTTATCAAGCGTAATTCCTTCGTTCAAATTATTAGTATTCGCTACCCAATTTGAAGTAGATCCTGTAAGAGTAAAATTATTTAAAGTACCATCATTGGTATTGCCTGTTTTATTAGTAAGCACAGTAACAGATGTATTGTTACCCTCTGCAATTCCTTGGTTGAAATTGTAATAACTAACCAAGCCTCCTTCAGAACCAGTTAACTCTTTTCTAAGCGAAGAAAGTATATCTGATTGATCACGAGCAATATTCCAAATACGAAGTTCATCTATTTTTCCATTAAACGGCTGATCGAAAGTAATGGACTTACCAATCGTTAAATTATCAACTCCTCCAGCCGATCTATTATTTGTGTTAGCAGGGTCTAAAACACCATCTACATATAAACTAAATGCAGAACCATTCCAAACAGCAGCAACATGCGTCCATTTGTTTGCTTGAATATTTATTGTACTTCCGACAGCTTCTTTAAATGAGTTCGAAACACCTTCTCCTGCTGGCCAAACTTCAGCAGCGAGTCTATTTGAATTAATATATAAATTGTAATCACCTGATTTACGAATAATAGAATTAACGCCCGATGTATTTGAAAGATAAATCATGGCCTCCATTGTAAAAGGTGCCACGCCTAAATTCCTTACAGCAGTGGTTTGATTGATAGTCACAAAATCATTACTTCCGTCAAAATTTAAGGCATTGCCAAAAGCAGGTGCGCTAGAAACTCCATTTAACGTTATAACACCTGATACTGCTGTATTTACAGAACATCCAGCGGCATTTGTTACAACTGCATAATAGTAATTAGATCCACCTAAACTTGGCGTATAGTTAATATTGGTTGCTCCTGTAATTGCATTGCCTCCATAATTAACTGCAACAGAATTACTATACCATTGATAGGTTAACCCTGTTCCATTTGCTAATAAACTTAGAGAAGTTGCTACGTTTCCTTCGCACACAATTTGCCCATAAGAAGAAGGCTGCTTACTTATAACTGGCGCATTCAATGCAGATACCGTTATACTTCCGGATACATTACTTGTTACAATAGAAGATCCGCCTAAACCAGTAGCCACTGCATAATAATAAGTTGTACCAACAGTTGTAACAGGAGGTGAAAATTCACTATTTGTTTCTCCTGCTATTAATGTGCCGTTACTATTACTATTTACCGAATTTTTATACCACTGATACGTTACTGAAACACCAGTAGCAGTCACTTTTAGTGGAGTCACACTTCCACCGATACATACAGCTTGAGCAGAAGCTAAAGGATGTGAAGTAATGACTGTTGGTGTAGTACTTACTGAAATACCATAATAATTTCCTTGGTTATAATTAATAAGCTGACGATCATTATTGCTAATCTTAGAAGAAAAACCGATTACTTCATTTTCCAATATTGATCCACCGCCACCGCCTAAATCATAATTACCAATACCCAAACCAGGTACTAGAAATGAATGCGTATTAAAAGTCAATAGCATGCCTGAATTAGTAGGCGACAATGATGTAGACGGAGGAGTCAATACCCCATTTTTCCATAAATCAAGCGGATATTTGTTGCTGTGGAAATTTGAATTTCCAGCTTCTAACAATCCACCAATTCTTTGACTCGCATCTAAAATAGCGTGATAGCTAGGCCAATTGGTATACTCTGAACGAATCACCGAAGCTACGCTAGATACACTATATGATTCACCTGTTAAAACAAGCACTTTATTGTTATAAAAATCAACTGTTGGTCTAGTTCCAATATATTTAAAGTTACCATTAAATATGATTTGTGGCTGATACCCTGTATTCGTTTGAACCATATTTCTATTGTTCGAACTTTGATCGTACCAAATGGTAATATATGCATTTCCTGAACCTGCAAAAGTTTTTAAAGCCGTTGTATCTAAATCACCTTGAGCCGTAAAACCAATATCTAAGATTCCATTATCACTACTTCGACGAACTTTGATTGCACTTCCTTGATAGCAACTACTCAGTAATCTCAAAGAATAAGCGACCATACCGCCACTTGAAACACCAACTTTGTCCAACGGATTAGCAACAATTGATACTAAACCTGAAGTATTAGATGCGGTGGTACATACACCACTTGAGATTACTACATAGTAATAATTATCACCCGACTTGGCAGGGGTATAAGTTGCGCTAGTAGCACCAGCAATAGAGACACCTTCGGTATTCGCTTTATTTTCATTACTATACCACTGATATGTTATAGTAGATCCAGAAGCCGCTACATTAATAGTGGCAGCCTGAGTACAAGCCTGTACCACTTGGTTAGAAGTAGACGGCTGTGTAGTAATAACAATTGTATTAGTAGTAGATGTAATTAATCCAGATACTGCACTTTTAACAGTTGCGCCAATAGCACTAGATACCTCTACATAATAATATTTAGCACCTGCTACTAATGAAGAAGGTGTGTAACTACTATTCGTTGCACCCGGAATTAAAGTTCCACCAATGTTACTATTTGTAGAATTGCTAAACCATTGATAGGTAACTAAAGTACCAGTTGTGGTAACAGATAGAGGAGATAATGGGGTTCCTACACAAACTGTTTGAGCAGATGTAGAAGGTTGGGTATTAATAACTACTCTACCATCAGACATGGTGATACCATAATAAGTTCCTTGATTTACTTCTAAAGTTTTTCGTTGTGTATGACTAATAGATGTAGGGAAAATAATAATTTCTGGAATGGTTCCACCCCATCTTATGGAGGCATAACTAATTCCACCTATTTTAGGATTAGTAGCCCAAGATATCGTGCTTTGTGCTTGGTTCAAAAATGGTGATCCATTAAGCCAATATGCCGAGCTATCCGTTTTTAAAACGATAGAAGATTGATTAATTTGTTGGTCTAAATCTAGATCTGTAATAGCATTACGTCTACTATTGGTTCCAAATCCGTCATAAATATTGTTACCTGCATAAGCCCAATAAGCAGCATCAGATTGAGTTCCAAATTCCCAAAGGCCCACTTTTTCTGCAGCTCCACTACTTGGAGAAATTGTAGGCTTAAACACCACTGTAGCGGTAGCACTTGTTAAAGGTGCCCAACTATTAATTTCTAAAAGATCATTGGTGCCGTCATAAATTGCTGCAGGCTTTCCGTTTTCACGATCCACAACACCAGCATTTACAATGCGAGGCTGAAACTGTTCTTTAGTTTGTATTGCATTAATTTCATTTCCACTTTGATCATACCAGATTTTAACAAAACCACTATTTACTCCAATAAATGTTTTAAGAGCAGCAGTGTCGAGTTCACCTGTATTAGTAAAGCCAATATCCTGCAATGCAAAATCACTACTTCGACGAACTTGAATTGCTTTTCCAAAATAGCAACTACTCAATTGTCTAAGTGAATATGCAACAGTAGCAGGTGTACTACTTGTAAGTCCTGCATTATCAAGTGCATTTTTGGTGAGTGTTATAAGTCCACTAGTTGTACTCTTAACTTTACATCCAACACTTGATAGCACTACATAATAATAAGATGCACCTGCTTTAGATGGCATGAAAGTATTACTAGTAGCACCGTTTATAACAACTCCATTATTATTGGAATTAGCTACATTACTATACCATTGATATGTTAAATTAGTTCCTGTTGCACCAATTGTTAAAGCATTAGGTTGAACACAAGCAGCTGGTGATTGAGCAGCATTAGAAAGCTGTGATGAAACGACTATTGACTGAGCATTAACAGTAATAGCACCAGAAACATTACTTGTAATTGGAGTGCCCACAGACCCTGTCACTACCGCGTAATAATAGCTTGTTCCAAGTGTTGCTGAAGGAATAACAAGATAACGAGCTGTTGCTCCTGTAATGAGCGTGCCACCAGTATTACTTGAAGTAGTATTCTTATACCATTGATATCTGATACTGGTTCCTTCTCCTTTAGCAAAAAGAGTATCTGTTATACTACCCTGACAAACATCTTTGTCAACTGAAGATGGATGCAAACTAATTGCTGTAGATCCTCTCACAGAGATTCCATAATAATCACCTTGCGATTTTTCCAATTTTCTAAGGTCAGCTAATATAAGATCTGTACTAAATGCATTGATTTCACTTAAATATCCATCAAAAATTTGTCCATGGTTTCCACCAGTAGCTATATTGATTACACCAGGGGTTGTTTTACTGTTACCAGTATTTAAAGAAACACCATTACGCCAAGAAGTGTTTGCGTTTGATGAAGGCTGAATCACAGTAAACACCTCTACCGAAGTAGTAGACCATGCTGGATAGGTTCCATAGTTATTCCAACCATTCGAATACCATCCATGTTGATTATCATATGGCCCAAGTAACCAGTTGTTTTCGCGGGCGTCTAATGCTCTTCTTGCACCTCCGTTACTTGAATTACTTCCTGCTACTGCATTTACCGAAAAAGGCATAGAAGTAAGATAAGAGGTTCCTGGAAAGTTCATTCCATCGTCTACATTATCGACATATATTGTAGGTTTATCATTTTTTAAATAAACCACCCCTCCATTCACAATAGTTGGCTGCCTAGAAGTGTTGGTTTGAATTAAATTTCTTCCATTACCACTCTGATCATACCATATTGTTACAAAACCATTACCGCTACTTACAAACGTTCTAAGTGCGGCAACATCTAAATTTCCATTAGTGTCAAAACCAATATCTAATAACGCATCATCACTACTTCGACGAACTTGAATAGCATAACCATTATAACAAGTACTTAATAAACGTAAAGAATAAGAAACAGCACTTGGTATTTGTAAATCTAGTTTATTTAATAAAATAGAATTGGTGATTGCACCTGACACATTACTTGTTACAAAACATCCTGTACCACTTGATACAACTACATAATAATAAAATACGCCGTTTACTGGAGAAGAAGGTATATAAGTGCTACCAGTAGCACCATTAATTAATGTACCGCCTGTTGTTGTTGCAGTTGTATTTCTATACCATTGATATGTTAAATTAGATCCTGTAGCTGTTACGCTCAATGAAGCACTAGCCCCTACTCCACAAATTGATTGTGCTGCTGTAGAAGGTTGCACAGTAATAACTGGAGGATTTACTACAGAAACTGCGCCAGATACTGTAGAAGTTGCACCCGGGCAACCACCTGCAGGTGAAACTACAACATAGTAATAGGTCGTTCCTAAAGCTGCAGTAGAAGGTGAATATGTTTTATTGGTAGCAGATCCAATTAATGTTCCGCCAGTATTACTAGCTGTTGAATTTGAATACCACTGATAGGTTAAATTAGACCCTACAGCTGAAACTGATAAACTTGTTGGAGTTCCGCCAAGACAAACGCCTTGGTTATTGGCAGAAATCGAATTGTTTCCTCCACCTGTAATTGTATTGGGAATCCAGTTAGAGCTACTTCCAGTTAATGCAAAATTATTAAGTGTTGCATTATTAGCATTAGACGATCTATCCAATAAAGAAGTTACACCGGCATTGGTTCCTCCAGGATTTCCCTGGTTATAATCGTAATAAGCCATTAATCCAGATTCTGTTCCTGTAAGTGGCTGATTAAAATAAGTATTAGTTTGGGCAGGTGACAGAGAAACATTCCAAAAACTAGTTTCATCTAATGCACCAGTAAGTTTACAACAATCAGCACTATGATGCTGGCCTAATCTTGGTGTACTTAGCGCAATTGGGGTACCAGAAGAACCGGTAGCAACTGAATTGCCGTCAAGATAAACAGTTAAAGTTGGGTTATTATAAACTACACTCAGCTTATGCCAGGTATTTAAACTAATGTTTAAACCAGAGCTTCTTGTATTATAAGGATAAACATCAATTTCGCCATTGCATAAACAAATTTCCATACCATTGCTAGCAAGAATTTTTGTATTAGAAGTACTGGAAGCATTAAATAGTGTATTAAAAGTAAAATTATTACCAGCATTTATATTTCCTGTTAATTGAACATAATCGTTTGTTCCATCAAAACTGAGCGCAGAACCAAATCCAGTAAGTAGGGTTGGCGGTGAACTCACTGCCATCGTAAGCGTGTTGCTATTAACTATAAATGAAAAAGAACAGACAGTTGTAGGTACAGGTGTTGCAGTAAGCACACATAAAACAGTTGCCCCATTTGTTATATTGGTAGATGTATAAGTATTTGATGAGCCATTTTGGACAGACACACCATTAACAAACCAATTATAATTTTGAGATGCACCTCCATTTGTAATTGCTGCAGTAAAAGTTACTGAAGAACCTAGACAAATAGTACCATTTGGCACGGCGCTAATAGTTACTGTAGGAGTGGCAATTCCAGTGATAAAATTCCAACCCAAATTATTGCTAATATCTTGACAATTTGGTCCGCCTACAAAAGTTGCACCACCCGTAACATTAATGTCTCGAATACGGGTATAATCTGTACAAAACGTACCACTTGTTTGAGAAATCGTAGCACGGCTTCCAATTGTACTTGCATATAAATATACAGGGAAACCTCCTGATGCATTTGGAATTTGCAAATTAGTAACAGTTTGAGTTACGCCACTTTTAAATGTATATGTAGATCCAGTTGAACTCGATAAAATTAGTGTACCAAAAGTATTGGGGCCATCAAAATTTGCATTTTTTGAAATCGTAGCTGTTGTAATGGTACTGTTATTACATCTATCTAAAGGATAAACATCGCATGTAAAGTTTGTAATCGTACAATTTGAAACACTACCTCCAAGTGTTAAATTCACATTGTTGAAAGTTCCATCATAAATAAATCCGCCATTTACTAATATTGAATTTACTGTGTTGTACGTTAAACCTCCTCCATTGAAATTGGTATTACCGCCTTTCATATTAAAAGTGGTTGCACCTGCAGAGTAAGTTAAATTAGTAGCATTTACATTCCACTCACTACAAGCATTACAATACAAATTAATAGTAGAAGTGCCTAAGGTTAATGAGCGAACATTGGTATTTGTGCTCTCAAATAAATTTGCATGAATAGTTTGGCTATTGGTATTAAATGATCCATTGGTCAAATAAATACTTCCACAAGTTAAGCCGTCCTGAAGGGTCCAGCCTCCACCAATACCATTGAGGACAAAGGTACTTGTGCCCACAGATTTACCAGCCGTTGTAATAGTTTGACCTGTTACAGTTGCAAGAAAATTAACGTTAGTCCAATTAGAAACAGTCATTGCCGAAGCAAGTGTTAGAGAACCATAAATATTTAATGTATTACCTCCTACGTCAAATCTTGGATTATTGGTAACACCAGTCCAATTCATATTAACTAGAGATGCAGGTCCTGCAATGGTTACTGTTTGGCCAGCAGCTGAAAATGAATTTGCATCAAAAAATACATTGTCTAAAACACTTGGTCCACAACCTGAAGCTGCTCCCCCACTTGTTAACGACCAATGTGAACCATCTGTCCAATTTCCAGTACCACCTATCCAGTAATAATTTTTTGCTGTATTTAGGTTGATTGTCCAACCCGTATTATTCCCCGAATTGATTGCATTATTGGCGGTGAATGTTGCACCACCAAGTGCTTTCATATCTTTTAAGTTAACATAATTAATTGTTGGGGTTCCAGAAGCCATGCTAATAGTGGCCTGAGTTCCTAGAGTACTTGAGTTAATCGAAATGAGTGAACTACAAGTTCCACCAGTAATATTGAGCGCAGTTGTAATAGTTTGAGTGGCATTACTCTTAAAAGTATATGCAGCACCAGCACCAGTAAGATTTAGTGTACCAAAAGTATTGGGGCCATCAAAATTTGCATTTTTTGAAATCGTAGCTGTTGTAATGGTACTGTTATTACATCTATCTAAAGGATAAACATCGCATGTAAAGTTTGTAATCGTACAATTTGAAACACTACCTCCAAGTGTTAAATTCACATTGTTGAAAGTTCCATCATAAATAAATCCGCCATTTACTAATATTGAATTTACTGTGTTGTACGTTAAACCTCCTCCATTGAAATTGGTATTACCGCCTTTCATATTAAAAGTGGTTGCACCTGCAGAGTAAGTTAAATTAGTAGCATTTACATTCCACTCACTACAAGCATTACAAAACAAATTAAATGTAGAAGTACCTATGGTTAAACTTCTAACATTCGTATTACTACTCTCGAAAAAGTTAGCATTGATTGTTTGACTATTGGTATTAAATGATCCATTTATCAAATAAAGATTGCCACAAGTTAAACCATCTTGTAGCGTCCAACCACCCCCAATACCATTCAAATTAATTGTACCTAAAGTTTTACCACCGGTAGTAATTATTTTACCTGTTGTTGTGGATTGAAAATTAATTACAGAAGGAGTATTAAATGTCATTCCACTAGCCAACATCAAAGATCCAAGTATATTTAATGTTTGATCTGAAGCAGTAAAAGTTGGATTATTAGTAACACCAGCCCAAGACATATCAATAAGTGTTGCAGTTGCAGTAAGTGTAACAGTTTGGCCTGGTGCAGAGAATGAATTTGCATCAAAAAAAACATTACTACTAGAAGAAGGAAGTGATGTATGAAATGTAGAGCCTCCAGACGTTGTAGCCCAATGGGTTGAAACATCAGACCAGTTACCAGTACCTCCTACCCAATAATAATTATTTTGGGCATATGTAGTTGCACTTAATATAAGTAATATAAAAATTCTAATGATATGTCTCATCTAAAATAAATTCATTGAAATGATAAGTTGTCTATACCGATACCGAGTATTAGTTATCTAAATAACTGTAATCAAACTGCACACGATCACCAGCTACTAAACTATGTGAACCGTTATTGTTTGCATCAAATGTTAACGCAGTTCCTGAAAAACTATATGCTGCATTTGGAATACGAATTCCATTAACAAACATGCTCACTTTACTTGACGGTATACGCGTTAAAGTGAAAGAAGTTTGACCTGCACCCGCAACAAATTCATCTGTTGCTAAAGCTGTTGGTCTTGGAGCAGGAATGGCAGCAATTTGCGCATCCACATAATCTTTTACAGATTTTACTGTAGGATATTTAGTATTTGATGCGCCATCAGTTGTTACGCTTTCGCTTTTGTTTGAAAGGTTCTCTTTGGTTAGCAAACCTGGAACAGTAGGTACAGCAGCACTTCCCGCTATATCTCCAGCCAATTGGATTTTACCTTTTACACTTGCACTAGCATCCACAATGGTTGCACCAGCAACTTGGGCATCAACATATGTTTTAATAGATTTTACACTCGGGTATTTTGTATCTGAAGCTGCATCAGTAGTAACATTAATACTCTTATTCGCAAGTAATTCTCTTAATCCAAGTGCCGTATTCATATCAGCAGTGTTTGCCTTTAACGCAAGTGCCGTAGTAACATCAGCCGTATTTGCTTTCAATGCAAGTGAACTTGCCACATTTGCTGCATTAGCTTTTAATGCAAGTGCGGCGTTTACATCTGCTGTGTTTGCTTTTAATGCAAGCCCTGCGTTAACATCAGCTGCTACTGCAAGTGCAGATAAATCTTGATCTCCAGTATTGGTTCCAGTAATGGCTGCAAGTTTTGTTTTTTCTGCAGTGGTATAATCGTTTGTAGATAAAGCTTTGCCTGTCACTTTATCAACCTTTAAATCAAGTGCAGTAGTTACATCAGCAGCATTTGCTTTTAATGCAAGTGCAGTTGTTACGTCAGTAGCATTTGCTTTTAAAGCAAGTGAAGTTGTTACATCAGCAGCATTTGCTTTTAATGCAAGTGAAGTTGTTACATCAGCAGCATTTGCTTTTAATGCAAGTGCCGTATTAACATCAGCCGTGTTTGCTTTTAAATTTAAAGCTGTAGTAACATCAGTTGCGTTTGCTTTTAAATCAAGCGCAGCTTGTGTAGCGGTAGATATTGGTTTATCAATATCACTTGTATTGTCTGCGTTTGATAATCCCACCATTGCTTTGGTAATACCTTTTACAGTACCTGTAAAGGTTGGTGATTCGATATTTGCTTTTAAGTTAATCGCAGTAAAATATGGCTTAAGCATAGCTGCAGTATCCGAGATATTTAGCTTGGTATCTGCTCCTTTTACATTACCTGCATACAGTGCGTAAGGCACACTCCAAAACTGTGAAGTACCCATGTCTACGTACTCATTGTTTACATTCCAACTTGATGTTGGTACGGTTGGCTCAACGGCTATCTTTAAATTTAAAAAGAAAGGTCCGTTAGCCCAGTCAATGTTAGCAATACTGCTCACACCACCCGCGTAGGTTCCTTTACCAAGTACGATGGTAAAGATACCAGCCGATGAAGCTGTTACTTTAAAGGTTTCTGAGTACACGATAGTACCTGTTGCTGTTTTAGCAATGATTGCATTTTTAACATAGATCACTCTACCTGCCGCAGGGTGTCCATTAGCATCAGTTGCTAACGCCTGGAACTGAATACCATCAGGTGCTTGACTAACCTGTGCATACGAGTGTACTGTTGTAAATAAAACAACTAATAGTAACGCTGATTGAATAAATTTTTGTAACATAAACTTTGTCATTAGTGGATATTGCTTAATTAACTTTAATGATTTTTAGATCGCCTGTTTGGGTATTTGCTTTGTAGCGGATATAGTAAACACCCGCTGCTTTATTTGCAACATTGATGGCGTAGCCAGCACTTAACTGTGCTACACTGGTATTGTACGCTCCTACTGTTTTACCGTCTGCTCCTATGAGAGCTAAACTTACAGTGGCAGAACTTTCCATAACAGGCTCTGCTGTTTTAACCCATACCGTTGTGGTTACAGGGTTAGGGTAACAAATGAGTTGCAGCTTTGTATTTGTAAATGCAGGAACAATGCAACTACTCACAAATAAACCTGGCGTAGTAGCATTGTAGGTGTTTAACCCACTGTAAAGCTTGATACAAGACGAAGCGTCCAGTACCACCGGGCCAGAAAATGTAGGCGTGGTAGTTCCGGTATTGCCAACAGCACCAATACTAAATACGGTGCTGATTGGATTAACGTTTTGTGCACTAAGGCCTTGACAACATAGTAACACAAATACAAAACTAATTACCTGCAGTATAGACCGCTGTGATTGGTGTACCATTGTAGTTGTGTAAAATGATGAGATTAGTAGCTGTAATCGAAACAATCTTATAAGACTGCGTGGCAGGTGTGCCAGATGGATAGTTTACGTAGCGCTCAATAAGCTGCTCCGTGCTAGGCATATCCCATGATCCTACAAAACCATCACTGTCTTTGTATAGATTATTAGCACCAAAGGTTTTGTAATAACGCTTTTGGGCATAGTTTAAGGGAAGTACCGTAGCTGTAGACACATAGCTGGTTAAATACCACTTGGTAGGTGTTGCACCTGCGCCGGTTAGGTATACTTTACTCTGATCCAAAGGAGAAACACTTGTCTCTTTTGAGCAGCTAGTAGCTAAAAATAATAAGCTACCAAATAGGATTAATAATGAAGTTCGAAACGAATGGATGATTGGTCTCATAGTTGTATTTCAATAATTTGAGACACAATATGTAGACAAAAAAAAGTAGATACAAGTTATAGAAGTAACTCTAGCAATAATGAGGTAAAATTTTATGTTAACCTGATTACTAGCTATTTATAGAATTAATAAAATCTGAAGGTGTACCCCCATGATACTTTCGAAAGGGCTTGTATAAGTGATGTCGTGAATTAAAACCAGATTCTTTTGCGAGCGCGTCAATAGAATAATGTTTATACTTTGAAGATTTAACCAAATCAAGAAAATAATCTATTCGAGATTTATTAACCAAATTGCTAAAAGACATATTGTATATTTTCAGCACTTGATCTTGAAATAGTTCATTAGAATTAATTGCGTTTCGCATACAAAATCATTATTTAAATAATAATGATTAATAAAGAATGGTGTATAAAAATTAGTATCTGTTAATGAGAAGTCGTCTTGTTTCTTGAAATTGCTAGACAAACTAAGTTTAATACTTTGTGAATTTATAAAACGAGGTCTATACAATACCATTAATAGGACCAAAAAGGCTATAAGAATTAGCATTATGTTTCCACCATCATATGATATTAAAAAAGAGTTCATAATAGAGAAAAGGCCAACTGCCATAAACTCTAAAAGAACAACTGTTTTAGTCCAATTTCTAATCCGTTGGTAATAATGGTTCGTATCCCCTGATTTCTGAAATATTAAATAAGCTATTCTTAAATTGGTACCTGTAAAAGTAAGTAACAACAATAATCTTGGTAAAAGATTTACTTTAAAGGTTACTTTTTGAGTAAAAACATCAATGACTGAACTTCCAAAATTGGTTTCAGAATAATTGAAGTCTTTTAAAAAAAAATACATTGTAGTATTAGAATAAAGCATAACCAAATACCCAAACCCAAGAATCCAATATACCCAAGACTTGTTATCAGATATATAAAAACGTGACAGTATCAATGTCATGGAAAGCCAAATAGAAAACTTTAAAACAGGAAAACACAAAAGGATGTATATGTTTACAAAACTTAGCCACAATAAAAAGCTGTAAGCACCTACCGAAAATACCAATATCAAAAAATATGTTTTTAATAATAACGGTCTTTTGATTTGCAAAAGAACATCAACAAAAACAATAATTGATAGTAGAAATGCAGCAAAATTAAAGAAAGAGTATATAGTATGACTCTCTACCATTTGAACCAATTTTAATGGGGGATAAAAAAAGTTACAAAAGCTACAACTGCACTATAATGAGTGCCTGGCAATATCTTTTACAAATTAACTATGCGATAACTTTATTATTTTTAGTAAATAAACTGTAGGCGCCAAACAACACAGCACCAAATATAAATGTAGCTAAAAGGCTATTACTGTAAAAAGGAATACCATCTACATAACACTGCATAAGTCCAGTAAATGTTTTAGGTCTATTCCATCCACCACCAAAAGCCCAAACGCTAAAATTAGATAAGATAAAATAAGTGGTAGGGCCTGCTAAAAAAGCAACTGCAACAGATGCAACTTTTTTAGTTTGAATTAAAAATCCAAAAGCTGCAAGTCCTGCAATTAAAATGTAATTTAACCACTGTCCGCTATAAAATCCTTGGTAGTCGGTTAAATGATTGATGTATAATACTTCAAAAAATAAATCTGAAATAAACATAGAAATAAGAGGCATTGCAAACGCCCACTTTTTATTGTTCATACAAATAGCTCCGCTAAATAATGCAATCGCAATTTGAGGGGCAAAACCCATAGGTCTATTAGGCATTATTCTATAAAGAGCACTTGCTAAAATAGTGAGAACTAAAGGGGCAATAATTGATCTAGAAATTTTCATGTATATATCGTTTCAAAAACAAAAATAAGTACTTAGTAACATTTTTATGCAGCTCAATTTTCCTCATGTTGTGAATAAGCTACTGTAGAGGGCACAAATGCTCTATAAATAAGGGTTTCCCCAGACGAATTTAATGTGATACTACAGCCTGGAAACAAAACAAAAGCCTCCCCTGTTTTAATGCTCATTTGATTGTTTACAACACATCCACCCTTTACCACCAAAAATAGCTCAATGCCTTGTGCCTGGTGCTCAAATGCAAAACTGCCATCAAGCGTAATAGAAGCAATACCAAAATCAGTGGTAGGTGCTAGATACACAGATTCGCCCATACAGGGCTTGGTTCCTTCAATGATTACAGGCTCAATATACTCGAACTTAATATTTTTAATGAGTTCTGGTACGTCAATATGTTTTGGGGTAAGACCTCCTCTTAAAACATTATCGCTATTGGCCATGAGTTCTACATTCTGACCCTCTAAATAAGCATGTGGCACACCTGCGTCCTGAAATATCCCTTGTCCGGGCATGATACAAACAATATTAAATAGATATATCGAAAACACACCCCTATCTACAGGAACAATACCCACTCCGTTCTCATATAATTTAGCAACCCACCACTCTGGACAAGTTTTGTCTATTTTTCCATCCTGCATATATCTTAGTGCCCTTTTTACAACCGGACTTAGTAAACTATCTACCTGAGCCTGATCCATTTCCATTAAAAATTGATACAGTCCTTGTAAACCCTCTGCCCTAAACAAGGGGGCTAATACCTGAAATTCTGCGGTATTTTCGAGGGTTTCTATAATTTTTGCTTCAGATTTAAATCCATGTAACAACCAGAACTCACTCATAGCCAGCATAATTTCTGGTTTATGATTTTGATCTTTGTAATTTCGGTTTGGAGCGTTTAACGCCACTCCTGCTGCCTCTTCCTTTTCATATGCGACCTTTGCATATTCTTTGGTTGGATGTACCTGAATGGAGAGCATATCCTTTACATCAAGCACTTTTAATAAATAAGGTAACCCACCAAACTTTTCATAGACCGGAGCCGATAATGCAGCAACAGGATCAGAAGCAATAATATCGGATAATAAAACAGACTGATGGTTCACCTCAACAGAAGCTGGCCCACCTGCATGAACACCTAGCCAGTACTCCGCAAATGGAGCATGATTCGGGTTTTCAATAGTAAGCAATTGGGGTAAAAACTTAGTACCACCCCAGCTATAATGCTGAACCGAGCCTGTTAATTTATGTACACCGTATTCAAATGCCATTGCGCCTTTTTTATACTAACGCCAAATACCCTTTTTTGTTATATGAACAACAATAATATACAAACTGGAAAACTAGGGGAAGCGCTAGCTGCAGCCTATCTTCAAAACATGGGTTATACCCTACTTGACCTAAACTGGAGGCATCATCACTGGGAATTAGACATTATTGCAGCAAATGCTAACACACTTCATTTTGTGGAAGTAAAAACAAGAACCAGCCTGCTTTTTGGCTACCCGGAGGAGCATATTTCTAGAAAAAAAATGAGGCACTTAAAAAATGCAGCTTGCCATTACCACTACCTACACCCAAGCTACAAAAATATTCAGTTTGATGTGATATCCGTAATGATAGAACCTGGAAATGAACCGTCACTTTATTTTATGGAGGATGTTTACTTCTAATGCGTTACTAATAACGCTCCATCATTTTTTCAACCATCTTAAAGGTGGCCGGGCAATATGAAATATTTTGCTTGTGCACGTGTAAATATTCTACAAACTTTTTCTTTTTAAGGTGCGGAAACCCTGCACAATCGGCGGGTCTAACCTCATAAATAGCACACATGTTGGTAGACAAATTTAAAAACTGACAAGGTTGAGATACATTGACCCAGTCTTTGTCTTTGGCGTCATACTCAAGCCATTTTTCTTTAAATTCTTTAGGTGTAATGGAAAAATGAGCAGCAATACGCTTTGTATCTGCAGCTGTAAATGTAGGACTCATACTTTTACAGCAATTGGCACAACTTAAACAGTCCACTTCTTTCCAAACTTCCGCATCAATAACAGGTGCATTTTTATCTAAATCTTTAGGGGGCTTACGACCAATTTTTGATAAGAAACTTTTAAATGATTTTTCATGTTTTTTTGCCTTCTGTTTAAACGACTTAAGATTCACCTGCATGAGTTGTCTTTACTTTTAATAAATTTGGTGTCGCAATATCGGTTAGCTTACCTTCATTTCCAAATTAACTGGTAAAGACGACGCCTAAATTAAGTGCCCATGTGGGAAGCCTATAAAAAAGGATACAAAGCCTACTTAAGATTGGAGAAATCTTTAAGTGACCATTCGGTGGAAGCCTACCTGCATGATGTCACTAAACTTACACAATACCTGCTCTCTGTTAATCAAGAAAAAAATCCTGCAGCCCTTACCCTCAAAGACTTACAGGCTTTTGTAAAATGGATTGGTGAACTAGGCATGGGCGCTACTACTCAGGCGCGCATTATTTCTGGCATCAGAAGTTTTTATAAATACCTCTTAACAGAACAGCTAATTACCATTGACCCGTCTACCCTACTAGAAGCGCCAAAAACAAGACGCAAATTACCAGACACACTTAGCTTTGAAGAAATAGAATTACTTATTGGCGCTATAGATTTATCGAGTCCAGAAGGAACCAGAAATAAGGCCATTTTAGAAACCATGTATAGTTGCGGACTACGCGTAAGTGAACTGGTAGGGCTCAAAATTTCCTGCCTCTACCTAGACATTGGCTTTATTAGGGTTATTGGTAAAGGCGATAAAGAAAGACTAGTGCCCATTGGATCCGATGCCATCAAGTGCATTAAAATATACAAAGACACGGTTAGATCCCATCAAAGCGTTTCAGAAAAAAACCAAGATATTTTGTTTTTAAATAGACGTGGCAATGCACTTAGCCGGGTGATGATATTTTACATCATAAAAAGCCTAGCCACTGCAGCTGGTATCACAAAAGTCATTTCGCCGCATACGTTTAGGCATAGTTTTGCCACCCATTTGGTGGAAGGAGGTGCCGATTTAAGGGCTGTTCAAGAAATGCTAGGCCACGAGAGCATTACCACCACCGAAATTTATACCCACCTCAACCGCGACTTTTTAAGAGATACTTTACAACAGTTTCATCCTGCATTTAAAAAATAGTATTAGGTTTGCTATTCTAAAAACATAAATTTTTACCTATGAAAAAAATACTCTTCATCGTAGCAGCTTTTGTTACAACTTTTGCAAGCGCTCAAATTAAAATGCCACAGGCAAGTACCACGCAAAAAATCAACCAAGATTTTGGCATGGGTGCTATCGAACTTACCTATTCTCGTCCTAACATTAAGGGTCGTACAGTTTTAAAAGAAAAAAGTGAATTAGCGCCTCTTGGTAGCATTTGGCGCCTTGGTGCAAACGCAGCCACTAAAATTAAATTTACAGACAAAGTGACTATTGGTGGTACCGAGTTAGAAGCCGGCACTTATGTTATTTATGCAGTTCCTGGTAAAGATATGTGGGATGTTATTTTTAATAAAGGCCTTAACAATTGGGGAACAGATGGCTACAAAGAAGCTGAAGATGTAGTACATGTAAAAGTAAAAGCAGAAAAAGCTGCAAACTTTGCAGAATCTTTTACCATGCAAATTATCAATGTAGCTGCAGAAACCTGTGAACTTCACATGACATGGGGAAGCGTTCAAGTTGCAGTTCCTATTAGCACCAATATCAAAGACCGTGTTCGAGCACAAATAGAAAAAGCTTTAGCAGCAGATAACATTCAGGCCAACACATACAATACAGCTGCTAATTTTTATTACGAATTTGACAAAGACTACACCAAAGCGCTTGTAAACATTACCAAAGCAGTTGAAGCAAGTAAAGATGCATACTGGATGGTTTTATTAAAAGCTAGAATCGAAAAAGCACTTGGCGATAAAGTAAGCGCTAAAGCAAGTGCAGAAAAATGTATTGAGATGGCTACTGGCAAAAATGCAGACTATGTAACATTTGCAAATGAACTGATCAAAAATTTATAATTATTTTTGCGTAAAAAATCGCAACAACCTAATAATAAAAAAGGCCCGCTAAAAAAATGGCGGGCCTTTTTATATACCAAAAATTATTTTTTCTCTGCCATATCAGGAATCGCTTCTACCTTGTAAGCACCTGCATCTAGCTTGGCTTTTGTTTCAGTAAATGCAATTAAAGTTTCCTGGATATCAGCATCGGTGTGCGCTGCTGTTGGAATTAAGCGGTAAATAATATGTCCCTTAGGAATAACTGGGTAAATAACAATAGAACAAAATATTTTATAATTCTCTCTTAAGTCCATTACCATGGCAGTCGCTTCTTCTACGCCACCAATCATATAAACTGGTGTTACCGGTGTGTCTGTTTTTCCAATATCAAAACCACGCTCTTTTAAACCTGCTTGTAATTTTAATGCATTGCTCCATAACTTTTCTTTAAGTTCTGGCATGGTGCGTAACATTTCTAGACGTTTTAGATTACCAATCACAAGTGGCATTGGCAAACTCTTCGCAAATATTTGCGAACGAATATTGTAACGAATAAAATCGATGATCGCTTTATCACCAGCTAAAAATGCACCAATAGATGCCATTGATTTTGCAAACGTAGAAAAGTATAAATCGATATCATCTTGACAACCCTGCGCTTCGCCGGCACCTGCACCTGTTTTACCAAGTGTACCAAAACCGTGTGCATCATCTACAAGTAATCTAAATGAATATTTATTTTTTAGTGCTGCAATTTCTTTTAGTTTTCCCTGATCACCTGCCATACCAAACACACCTTCAGTGATTACTAAAATACCACCTGCCTTTTGCTTTTCAATAAGCGCCGTTGCACGTTGCATTTGTTTTTCAAAATCTTCTAAGTCATTGTGCTTGAATACATATCGGTGTCCTGGGTGTAAACGAAGGCCATCAATAATACATGCATGACTTTCTGCATCGTACACGATGATATCATGTCTGCCGCAAATAGCATCAATGGTACTCATGATACCTTGGTAACCAAAGTTCATTAAAATAGAATCTTGTTTAAAAACAAACGAAGCAAGTTCACTTTCTAGTTGCTCGTGCTGATCGGTGTTACCACTCATCATACGTGCACCCATTGGAGAAGCTAAGCCGTATGCTGCTGCAGCGTCGGCATCTGCTTTTCTAATTTCAGGATGATTGGCTAAACCTAAATAGTTATTTAAGCTCCATACAATCATGTCTTTGCCTCTAAATTTCATTCTACTACCTATTTCACCTTCTAACTTAGGGAAAGCAAAATAGCCATGTGCTCTTTCTCTGTGCTGACCTAGTGGTCCAGCGTTCTTAAGGAGTTTCTCAAAGATGTCTGCCATATATTATCATTATTTCTTTGGTAATCAATAAAAATTGATGCAAAATTAATCTATTTATGCACTCAATTAGTCTTGGATTTATGCACCATTGTGTACCTTAGTCGTTGAAATATGTTAAAAACGCATTGTAATACCCCATTTTTTATGAAAAAGCACATGATTGTATGCCTTTTAGGCCTGTTTTTAGTATCTGCTAGCACAGCTGTTAGCGCTCAAAAAACAACGACACCAGCAGCACAAAAAGGGAGTTTAGCGCCTTCAGTGGCCAGACCTAAGCTTGTTGTAGGTATTGTAGTGGATCAAATGCGCTGGGATTATTTAGTGCGTTTTAGGCCTCTATTTAAAGCAAATGGTGGATTAACCAGGTTATTAAGCCAGGGCTATTCTTGCGAAAATAACTTTATACCTTACACCCCAACGGTAACTGCTTGTGGTCACACCTGTGCATATACAGGATCAGTTCCGGCCATTCATGGCATTACAGGTAACGCCTGGTGGGACAATCAACTCATGCGAAATGTGTATTGCAGTGAAGACAAAACCGTAAAAGGCGTTGGCAGTAAAACAGATGCTGATGGTCAAATGAGCCCGCGCAATATGCTTACCACCACCATTGGTGACGAGTTAAGACTTGCTACTAATTTTAAAAGTAAAGTGGTAGGTATTGCCATTAAAGATAGAGGCGCTATTTTACCCGCAGGCCATAGCGCAACAGGTGCTTATTGGTATGAAGGTGCTTCTGGTAATTTTATTACAAGCACGTATTACACCAATCAATTACCTAATTGGGTGAATGAATTTAACAATAGAAAAGTTGTTGATTCATTATACAAACTCGGATGGAATACCGTGTTACCAACTGCTACTTACGCCGATTATGCAACAGCAGATCAAAAAGAGTATGAAGGCAAACCATTTGGCAAAGATGCATTAGGATTCCCTTATGATTTATCAAAATATATTGGAAAAGATTACGGTAAAATTTCTTCTACGCCACACGGAAATACACTAACTACAGAGATGGCTAAAGCAGCTGTAATTGCAGAAAAATTAGGACAGTCAGGTAACACAGATATGCTTGCCATCAGTTATTCTTCTCCAGATTATATAGGACATTCTTTTGGACCTAACTCATGGGAAAATGTAGACGATTATGTTAGACTTGACGAAGAATTAGGTAAGTTTTTTGCTTTTCTAGATGCACAAGTTGGAAGCGGACAGTACACCGTTTTTTTAACCGCAGACCACGCTGTAGCGCATGTTCCAGGCTTTATGACTGAAAATAAATTACCGGGTGGTACCGTTAATGATGCAGGTATTCAAAAGGAAATGAATGCACAATTAAAAGCAAAATATGGTATCGAAAATTTAGTAGTTAGCATGTATAATTACCAAGTACATTTAAACCACAACAAATTAGATTCTGCAAAAATTGATGACGCGCCCATTAAAAAATGGATTGCCGATTACATGAAAAAAAATGAAGCAGTTGCCAATGCATTTCCTACATCAGAAATCATGACAACGCCGATCAATAAAACACTTCGTGAAATGCTCGCCAATGGTTTTTATCCACGCAGAAGTGGCGATGTTCAAATCATATTTAAACCTGGCTATATAGATGGTGGTAACACCGGCACTACACATGGATTATGGTATCCGTACGATGCGCATATTCCTTTGTTATGGTATGGTTACGGTATCAATAAAGGAAGCTCGCACAAAGAAACCTACATGACGGATATTGCAGTAACACTTGCTGCACTTTTAAAAGTACAAATGCCAAATGGTGCGGTAGGAAAAGTAATTGAAGAAGTAATTAAGAAATAAATTGCTCATGCAGTGCAAGCACTTGTGGAATTACAAGTGACGTTTCATTGTTATCAATAACAAAATTGCAGCGTTTCATTTTTTCGGTGTCATCCAATTGATGTTGCATGCGGCCAAGTACCTCTTCACGCAAAACATGGTCTCTTTGCATAACCCTTGCTATGCGCAGCTCAACTGGCGCTGTTACACCAATAATATAGTCGAGACCCTCATGTGTTCCTGCTTCAAAAAGTAAAGCTGCTTCTTTAATAATATAGGGCCTGTCCGTAAAACCGAAAGCCCATTTTTCCATCGCAGCAATGGTAGCAGGATGCACCAGTGCGTTTAGTTTTGCGAGCTGCTCCGAGTTATTAAAAACAAGGGTTGCTAAATATTTTCTATCTAGCAACCCGTTCTTGTATGTTTCAGATCCAAATGCGGCAATCAATTGTTCGCGCAAAACGAGATCCGTATTTAATATATTTTTTGCAGTGGCATCGGCGTCAAACACAGGTACACCAAGTACTTTAAAGATACTTGCTACCGTAGATTTACCGGCACCAATGCCTCCTGTTAAACCAATTTTAAGCATTTGCTGCTTTAGCAATCGCTAAAGTCCATTCCATGCTAATAGAAGACTTTTCAATTTTAAGGTAGCTACCAGGGTTAACTTCTAATTGAAGCGTTCCGTCTTCATTGATTTTATTAATAGAACCATGAATACCAGCGATAGTAACAATACGATCACCTTTTTGCATGTTATCAATAAATTTCTTTTGGTCTTTTGCTTTTTTAGCTTGTGGTCGAATCATAAATAACCAGAAAACTAAAATAATGGCACCCATCATTACTAATTGTACCATACCGCCACCACCTTGTTGTGGATTACCTGCTAACAATACTAAACTTAAACTGTTCATCTCTATTTTTTTTTGTTATTTGAAGCATTAAAATTAACCTTTTGAATCTTACCAGACTCGGTTAATTCTTTATGAATATTATCTAAAATCCCGTTTACAAATTGACCACTCTGCGCTGTGCTGTAATCCTTTGCTAAATCAATATACTCATTAATGGTTACTTTGGTAGGTATGGTTTCAAAAAATAACAATTCGCAAACACCCATACGCATCAAAATCATATCTAGAATAGCGATACGCTCAGCATCCCAGTTTTTTAATTTAGGCTTAATTAAATCGGCGGCTACTTCTTTTTTGTCGATGGTTGTTTCGAGTAAGCTTTGCGCAAACTGCCATTTTTCGGTACCAACCATTTCGAGTATGTTAAC
>Ga0255115_1000043_pt1 | contig 33738 bp, 25 predicted proteins | sample Law_Law_RepB_8h_FD_188474 | JGI IMG/M metagenome (GOLD analysis project Ga0255115, IMG submission 188474) | Freshwater microbial communities from St. Lawrence River, New York, United States - Law_Law_RepB_8h | ecosystem: Environmental > Aquatic > Freshwater > River | place: USA: New York... | reverse complement strand
ATCTTTAAGTAAATAACAACTGCTTTCAAGTGTATGTCCAGGTGTATGAAGTACTTGTAGTGTAACATCACCTATCTCAAAAACTTGATTGTCTTTTGCTACAGTAACTTCAAATTTTGTAACTGTATTTGGCCCATACACAATGCTAGCGCCGGTTGCAGCAGCTAAGTCTAAATGGCCAGAAACAAAATCGGCATGAAAGTGCGTTTCAAAAATATATTTGATGGTAGCATTTCTTTGCTTGGCAAGTTGTAGGTACGCATCAATATCCCGTAATGGATCAATGATGGCAGCTACGCCACTACTTTCAATATAATACGCTGATTCTGAAATACATCCGGTATATAATTGTTGTACAAACATGATGTAATAAAAATTCTAGCCAACAAGTGTTTCTACAAAACCAACTACTTCTGCTAAACGCGTGTAGTTGACAGAATAAAAAATAAACTTGCCTTCTCTAGTCGTTGCAACAATTCCAGCTCTTCTTAAGATGGCTAAATGTTGTGATGCTACAGATTGCTCGAGTCTAAGTTTTACATAGATTTCGGTCACCGTCATTTTCTGACTTTCGTCCAGTAATTTGATGATTTGTTGACGAAGTTTGTGGTTAATGGAGCGAAGTATAAGAGCAGCTTTTTTGGCATGCAAAAAATCTACTTTTACGGGTGCTTTTCCATTATTTAAAACCACTGATTGTAATGAATTGCTCATGACAATAAAGAGTTATTGGGGGGTTAATAAACTAAATTGCAATGTGAAGATACACTAAGAAAATGATAATGTAGAAATAACTTATAATAAATAATTTTAATTTGGCTTAAGTCAAAAGGCATAAAAATCAAGCCTTACGTGTATCGTGGAATGCTTTGATGTAAAGCGGTTCACTATAGGCAAGATCCAAATAATCGGTTAATGTAAAAGCATTTTCGGTTAATGCTATCATATCAGCAGCGCCATAGCTTAAAGTTGTATCAAAATGAGCGTTGGGATGATTACAAATGGTCTTAAATTTTTCTGCACCATCTCCCACAAATAAAATAGCAGCGTTTGCTAATTCATTTTCAAAAGATTGCGCATCTAAAATAAGGGCAGCACTTGTTTTTGTAGGCTCCAAATTATGCGAATAAATACCTGTAAAAACCTCCATTCTTCTAGCGTCCAACAGGGCACAAATGGCTGTATTGTTGCCCGGATGTTTAAGTTTTGCTGCAGCTGCCATAATTTGAAGGGTATTGATGCCAATGAGTGGTTTACCCATGGCGTAGGCAATACCCTTTGCTGTTGCCATCCCAACTCGAAGCCCAGTATAGCTTCCTGGCCCCATACTTATGCTGATGGCATCAATGCTACTTAGGGGAATACTTGTTTGCTTACAAAGGGATTCAATGGCAGGCTGTATAAAACTGGCATGCGTTTTTTGGTCAGTTGTTTCTAAACATGCAAGTACAACTCCGTCTTTACTCAAGCAAACACTGGCGTGTGCTGTTGCTGTGTAGATGAGTAAAAATGTTGCCATGGTACTTAGGTAGTTAATGTTGATGTATCGCTCATTGCAAATTTAGGTTGGCAAACTCATAGAAAATCATCAACTTGCTTAAACTTTAAAATAAAGCGATGCCTAAAGAAATAATACAAACGAATTTGGCCCCTGCGCCAATTGGTCCATACAACCAAGCTGTTAAAGCCAATGGTTTTATTTTTATCAGTGGTCAAATTGCACTTGATCCAGTAACCGGTGAAACAGTGACCACTAGTATTGAAGAAGAAACGCACCTGGTGATGAAAAATATTGCAGCCATATTAGCAGAAGCAAAAATATCATTCAGTCATATTGTTAAAACCACCATTCTTTTAAGCGACATGGCACTTTTTGCAAAAGTGAATGAAGTGTACGGCAGCTACTTTACTGATATGCCTCCTGCGCGTGAAACCTTTGCTGTTAAAGGATTACCAAGGGGTGTCAATGTTGAAATTAGTACGACTGCGGTAGCTGAATTATAAGGTTTTATTTGTAGTAAGTGTATAGGTTGTTGAAAATTCGAGGGTATGTTCTGGTTCAACAACTAGTAGTCCAATGCCGTTGTTAAAACTATCTGGCGCACTACTTAAATTTTCGATAGCAATACTTTTTCGGTGCGGCGGCGTATAAATTTGCAAGTAAGGATACTGTTTGTCTGGCGTTATTGTTAACGTTACTGTATCATTTTTTAAGGTACAACTGTGCTTCGTTTCCGAATGATTATCCAGTAAAAAACAATTGTCTAAAAAAATACCTTCCATTTTTTGTCCACCCACAAAGCGGTTATCTTCAATGGTATTACCGGTAGGCAACAGATCTGCACTAAATTCAAGTTGCTTGTTTGTTGTAAATGAAAGCGTAGCGCTATCAATGGTTTCGCCCACCGTAAAATAGGGATGCCACCCATCCGAAAAAGGAATAGCGCTGCTATGGTTATTGGTAGCTGTTGTAAACACTTGAAGTGTATTGCCGGCGGTTAGTTTCCATGTAACATGTAATGTAAAAGGAAAAGGATAGCCCGCATCTGTTCCTTGATACTGATGGCTAAATTTGACCGACGCTTCTAATTCTGTTGATTTTGTTTCTGTTATTTCAAAAGATGCATTGAACAATAATCCATGAATTGCGTGTTCACCCAAATAAAAACCTTCTATGGTATACGCTGTATGATCGAAGATGTACTTACCATGTTGCATGCGGCAAACAAAGGGACTTAATTTGGAACTTTTAAATCCTGCGGTAGCGTTTGCTACAGCATCGTTGATACTAGAAAAGCCATCTATACCATTAAAGGTTCCGGTTTTGGTAGGTATTTTAAATGCATTTAGAAGGGCTCCAAACGAATAAAGCTGGGCCGTGGTTCCTGTTTGTTTGTCTTGGAGTTCCACCACCTGATAGCCAGTTTCTTGATTTATTGATACCGCAAACTGCATAGTATAGATTTGATTGCAAATTAATACCTTAAACTAGAATATTGTATGGTATTTATAAAACTAACAATTGTTAATATTATGTCTGTAAAGTATTATTTTTGCTGCTGAATAGGATGTAGCTATGAACAATGCCAATAAGCACAAAATTAGAATAGTAACCGCCGCAAGTTTATTTGATGGGCATGATGCTTCCATTAATATCATGCGCCGAATTTTACAAGCACAAGGTGCCGAAATTATTCATTTGGGTCATAATAGAACAGCGCAAGAAATTGTTTCCTGCGCCATAGAAGAAGATGCGCAAGCCATTGCTATAACAAGTTATCAGGGTGGTCATATCGAATTCTTTAGTTACATGCGTGACTTACTCGTAGAAAATGGATATGGACACATCAAAATATTTGGTGGTGGTGGCGGTACTATTTTACCAGAGGAGATGGATCAGTTGCATGCATACGGCATTACAAAAATTTATTCACCGGATGATGGTAGGCGTTTGGGACTTGAAGGCATGATTAAAGAATTAATTACTTTATCAGATTTTGAAGTTGAAGACAAAGGAGATTTTAGTAAGCCATTTACATTAGGCGGTCCCATCGATGTTAGAAATGTTGCTAGGGCCATTACTCGATTAGAAAATCAGGATCACCAAGAAATAAATACAACTGCATCTACTGCTCAGATTCCAGTTCTAGGAATCACGGGTACGGGTGGTGCCGGTAAAAGTTCTATTACAGATGAAATTGTAAGGCGTTACTTGTATTTGTTTCCTAGTAAAACGATTGCAGTTATTTCTGTAGATCCATCCAAGAAAAAAACAGGTGGCGCACTACTTGGTGACCGCATTAGAATGAATGCTATCGCGCATCCTAGGGCTTACATGCGCAGTATGGCCACCAGATTAGAAAATGTTGCGTTGAGTAAACATGTATCAGGTGCTATTGATATTTGTAAAGCGGCAGGTTACGATTTTATTATTTTAGAATCGGCGGGTGTCGGACAAAGCGACGCTTCTATTATCGATTATTGTTCGGTGAGTATGTATGCTATGACGCCAGAATATGGAGCGGCATCACAACTAGAAAAAATAAACATGATTGATTATGCAGATATTATTTGCATGAACAAATTTGACAAGTCTGGTGCAAAAGATGCGTTACATGATGTACGAAAGCAGTATAAGCGTAGCCATCAATTGTGGGAAGCTGCAGATGAAACACTTCCTGTAGTAGGCACTATTGCGGCGCAGTTTAATGACCCTGGTATTCACAAACTGGTAGATTTAATTTTTGAAACAGTAGCCGCTAAAACAGGCATCATTTTTACACCAAGCGCTAACGTAAATAGTGTTTCAGAAGATCTTAAAAAATCAGCACAGCAAGCGCCCATTATTCCATCCAATAAAGTGCGTTACCTCGCTGAAATAGCAGCCAATAACAGATCCTATGATGCTTGGGTATTAGAGCAAGTAGCACTTGCAACAAAACTATATCAGTTAAACGGAACCCTTGAAATACTTGAGGACCATAAAAATGAAGTCGCCTTAAAGGAGGTTGCAAAAGCGAAAGAAAATATTGAAGCCGCACTAGATCCAAATTGCAAAGTATTAATTGACAAGTGGCCATCTGTTGTAAAAAAATATACTGCCGATTTTTTAACTTATACCATTCGGGATAAAAATATTTCTATTCCACTTACTACAACATCACTCAGTGGCAGTAAAATTGCAAAAGTAATGCTGCCCACGTATTCTGATAGTGGTAGTATTTTAAAATGGCAGTTACAAGAAAATGTACCTGGAATATTTCCATACACGGCTGGTGTATTTGAACTTAAAAGGGAAGGCGAGGATCCTACCCGAATGTTTGCTGGGGAAGGCTGCCCGGAAAGAACCAATAGAAGGTTTCATTACGTTTCTGTAGATCAACCTGCAATACGATTATCAACTGCATTTGACAGTGTTACTTTATATGGAGAAGATCCGGCTACGCGTCCTGATATTTTTGGAAAAATTGGAAATAGCGGTGTTAATATTGCCACCATTGACGATGCTAAAAAACTATACAGTGGCTTTGATTTATGTGATCCAAAAACATCAGTGAGCATGACCATCAATGGTCCCGCTCCAATTATTTTGGCCTTTTTCATGCATGCTGCCATTGATCAACTTTGTGAAAAATGGATTGCCTCAAATAATGCAGAGCACCTTGTTCAAAAAGCGTTACATACAAAATATGGTTCTTCAACACCTCCAAATTATGCGGTATCAGATAGTGGTGGTAAACTACCTGAAGGTAATAGTGGACTTGGACTTCAACTACTTGGATTAAGTGGTGACGAAGTGCTTCCTCCTGATGTATATGCAACATTAAAAGCTACTGCATTATCTAGTGTGCGCGGTACGGTGCAAGCAGATATTTTAAAAGAAGACCAGGCTCAAAATACATGTATTTTTTCTACCGAGTTTGCACTTAAATTAATGGGCGATGTGCAGTCTTATTTTATTTCACATGAAGTCAAAAACTTTTACAGTGTAAGTATTAGCGGGTATCATATTGCCGAAGCAGGCGCCAATCCAATTACGCAACTTGCGTTTACGCTTTCCAATGGTTTTACTTATGTAGAATATTATTTAAGTAGGGGTATGCATATCGATGATTTTGCGCCTAACTTATCTTTTTTCTTTAGTAATGGTATGGATCCTGAATACAGTGTAATAGGTAGGGTGGCCCGCAGAATTTGGGCTAAAGCCATCAAATTAAAATACAAAGGAAACGAGCGTTCTCAAAAATTAAAATACCATATTCAAACAAGTGGTAGAAGTTTGCACGCGCAAGAAATTGATTTTAATGACATCAGAACAACGCTCCAAGCACTTTATGCCATCTATGATAACTGCAATAGTTTGCATACCAATGCTTACGATGAAGCTATAACAACGCCCACAGAAGAGAGTGTTAGAAGGGCGATGGCCATTCAATTAATTATTAATAAAGAACTAGGTGCAGCAAAAACTGAAAATTTTATACAAGGTAGTTTTGCTATTGAAGCCTTAACAGATTTGGTGGAGGAAGCGGTGTTAATTGAATTTGAAAAAATTAGTGAGAGAGGCGGTGTGCTAGGCGCTATGGAAAGAATGTACCAGCGCAATAAAATTCAGGAAGAAAGCATGTACTACGAAACGCTAAAACATACCGGTGAACTTCCGATTGTTGGCGTTAATAGTTTTTTAAATAAAAAAGGAAGTCCTACTATTTTACCGACCGAAGTGATTCGTTCTACAACTATTGAAAAGGACAGGCAAATTGATAATTTACATGCTTTTTGGAAGCGTAACGAGCTCGTGGCACCTGCAAAAATTGCATCTTTAAAAAAGGCAGCGATTGCTGGTGAAAACTTGTTTGAATCACTGATGGAAGCCGTTAAATACTGTTCTTTAGGGCAAATAACGGAAGCCTTGTACGAAGTAGGCGGACAATATAGAAGGAATATGTAATTGCACCGTTATTTTTTTTAACTTAGGGCTCTAAATTAATTTTTTGTATGCGGTTAATGTTTATTCGTACGCTTTTTTGCGCTATGGTTTTGATACCAACTTTACTAGTGGCACAAGGTCGCCGTATGGATACCACCATGAAAGTGGGTAAGGCCGGCTTTCGTGTTAACTGTCAAAATAAATCGGCTGAAAAAAATCCAATCACTATTTATCCTGTTGGCTTTGAAAGTGAAGCACGTGATTTTAGTTTTGAATTAAAAGGTGTTCTAATTGGTACAGAAGTAGATGACCTTAACAAAGATGGTTTTCCTGAATTACTATTATATGTTGCTCCCCAAGATTCACTCAATAAAAGTTCAGTAATTGCCATTAGCTCTCAAGAAAATAAATCGGTAGCTCCCATTGTATTCCCGGACATTTTAGATGATCCAAGACTTAGAGATGGTTACAAGGGCTCAGATAAATATATGCTTTTGGAAGGCGTTCTAATGCGCACGTATCCACTATATGAAAAAGATGCAAACGGGGTGCAACAACCTACTGGTAAGATGCGCCGATTGATGTACCGTGTAGCACCAGGCGAACAAGGAACTTCAAAATTTGTGGTAGCTAGGTTTTATGATTTTCAAAAAAAATAGTATTACCTACCCTGTACAATTGTAATTTTTGTTGCAATTTTTTCTACACCACTATCGTCTCTGCAAATAATTAAATAAACACCACTGGCTACTTTTACACCACTCGTGTTTTTTCCATCCCAAATAGCTTGGCCACCAAGTGCTCTGGTTTGATAAACTAGTGCACCATATAAGTTGGTGATTTTTACAAGTGCACCCGTTGTTAAACCTCTTATAGCTATACTACCATTGTATCCTGGTGGAACAGGATTTGGAAATACAAGCACTTTTTGCTGTGTGCTTAGGGGTTCCGTTGCCGTACTTCTAAAACTACAAAGTCCATTATTTGTAGCGATAAAAACCTCGCCTGTAAGTGGATCAATAGAAATCTTAGAAATATCATTGCCTGGTAATGGACTATTGCTTGACGAAAATCTATAAATAACTTTTTCGCCGTTAGCACTAATTAACCAAACACCATTTTTTGTACCCACCCATTTTCTATCTGCACCATCAACGGCAATGGTTTGTACATTTTCATCCTTAAATAAAAGTCCTGCAAATCTATCTTGCTGTACTACTGGAAGGAGTGCTTCACAACCAGTAGGTGTAAAAACATTTTCTGTACATTGTATAATTCCAATACCTCTATCTGTACCAATCCAAATAAATCCATTTTTATCTTTTGCAGTACAGTTCACTTGGTTGCTTGGTAAATTGCCGAGTCCTGACCCTGCTTTGTATTGTTTCCATCTATCGTCGGCGCTGGAGGTTAATGAATTTCCAGGGTTATATACAAGTAATCCATTTGCATTTTTTGTAACACACCAAATTTGTGATGCGTCATCTATTTCTAATGCACCTGCATCTGTAATTCCAAATGGGTTTGTAAATCCAGTCCATTTTCCATCGGGTTGATGTACATGAATTGACGAAGTAGTGCCTGTATTACTAATCCAGGTGTTTCCTTTATTATCAGCGGCTACACCACTTGTGAAACAGGTGTTGTTTGCTCCACCAATGAGGCTGCTATTGCGGTGGTTGAATATTTGAACTTTGTTGTTTTGCCACTTCGCTATGCCCATTTGTGCAGTGGTAAGCCAAACGCTATTGTCAAATTGATTCGTTGCAATGAATTGAACCCCTGTTACACTATCTAACCCGTTTTGTTTTTGGATAAGCCATTTTCCGTTTTCTAAAATAAATAAACCCGGTTTTGTATTGGAAGCGGCTATGATATTATTACTTGTAGCTTGCAGTGCAGTGGTAATTTGACCCGCAGGTCCACTCGGAATAATACTTGTAATGTTTTTGCTAGTAGGATCTAATTTAATAAGGCCTGTGGTGCTATCGCTTATCCAAATAGTACCACTCGAAAATATACATGCATTTGGATGGATTAAAACACCAGCTTGTTCAAAAACCAATAGATTGGAATTATCAATAGCGCTGTGATACATGAATGCTTTTTTTGTTTGCCCACTTATTGTGCCGATAGTTAATTTTTGTTCGTTAAACTGCCAACATTTAATTTGCTCTGATGCTTTATAAAATAGAGTAGTAATTGCAGTAGGTTGAATGAGAAGCAGACTATCATTTTTTTCAATAATAAGTCCAGTAGGCGCAGTACTTATTTTTTTTATGGGCTCATTATTTACCGTCGCATAAAATATAGTCCAAGATTTTGCATCGGCAAGATTTGTATTAGATAATGGCGTTTTATAAATGCCACTACTTGTAGCAGCATACCAAAAATTGCTGTCTTTGGTTAATGTAAATACTTCGATACTATTACCATTGGCACCTAAAATCCAGCTTTCTTTAATTTCATATTTAAATAGATTAATGACTACAACGCCAATGTTTGTAGCTACATACGCCATTCCTTTTTCACAATAAATTGAATTTATTTTTTTAATGCTACTCGTTCTTACAAGGTCATATATGTTTTTTACAAGTCCTCCTTTAATAATATCAATGTTGTTATTGTTAAAGGCTACTACAAGCTGCTCTGTTTCATGATCCCACTGAATAGTAGCAATAGATGCTTCCGATAAACCGGTTAACTTATTAAAATATTCAAAACCTCCGGTAGGGTTAGTGCTAAAAATAGCCTGCGGGGTTGCCGTGTAAATTTTATCTCCCTTTACTAGGTTTACAGTACCTGCATAACTATGGTGTAGACGCCAATTGCCAATAGGAGGCGCTTGGGTAAATGCTTGCATTGTTAGCAACCAACCCCCAATAAAAAATAGACTCCGCTTTATCCCTGACATGAAATAAAATTAATCCATAAAAACTATAGTACTGCTAAGTTATTTTTGATCGCAAAAAGTGCGAGGCCCACCCTTGTTTTTACGTCTAATTTTCTAAATAGATGATCCCTGTAGGTGTCTACTGTGCGCGGGCTAATAAACATGATATCGGCTATTTCTTTGTAGGTTTTGTCAGAACAAACCCAACCCATAAAAGCTTTTTCTTTTTCTGTTAGCTGATTCACTTGGTCTTGTTGTTTTTTGAGCGTCGATTCGTCACCAATGTAGTGTATGAGTTTATCAGAAACCATATCGTTACTAAAATAGCCGTATTTTTTAATTTCATTAAATGCGGTGTATAGTAGCATGGGTTCCGAATTTTTTAATAGATACCCATGACAGCCATTTTTTAACATTTGAATAATGGCATAGTCATTGTCGTACATGCTCAGCGCAATCATTTTTGTATCAGGTAGATTTTTACGAATCCACTGCGCGGTTTCATATCCATCCATTTCTGGCATATTGATATCAAGGAGCACAATACTTGGTGGCTTGTTTGGTTTAAGAGCCTCTATAAAGCGCTTTCCATTTTCTGCTTCAAGTATTACTTTATAACCCTTAAATCCTGCAATCATATTGGCTAGTCCAGCCCGCATGAGGCGGTGATCATCTACAATGGCAATGGATATCATGAGCACCGCGCACTTTAATAATAGTGCTTAGCAGTAAGGTAACCTATTTTATTGGATTGCGCTATAGATGGCTTCTTGAATATTAGGTCGCACATTTAATCTTCCAAATTTGGTATTGTTTCTGGTAGGAGAAACCCTACTTGATAAGAAGATATAAACCAGTTGCTTTGTGGGATCTACCCAAACGCATGTACCCGTAAATCCAGTGTGACCATAGGTTTCAGGAGATACGCTTTTAGAAGGGTAGGCTTCTTTTCTGGTGGCATTGTCTTTTTCAGGTTTATCAAATCCCAATCCTCTTCTAGAAATGCTAGAACTATATGCTGTAAATTTTTGAATGGTAGACTTTTTGAAATAACGTGTGCCGTTTAAAACACCACCGTTTAATAGCATTTGATAGAGCTTTGCTAAATCATAAGCATTACTAAACAGTCCTGCATGCCCGGCTACACCACCAAACATGGCAGCACCTTCGTCATGCACATCGCCATGCATTTGTTGTGCTCTAAAATGAGTTTCAACTTCGGTGGGAACAATTTTACTGAGTGGCATTTTTGCCGTTGGTAAAAAACCGGTGCTATGCATACCAAGCGGGGCATAAAATTTTTCGTTAACATAGGCATCTAAGCCCATGCCAGTTACGGATTCAACAACTTTTCCTAAAAAAATAAAATCGTTGTCACTATATACATATTTGCCACTCGTAGGCGTGCTACTTGATAAAATACGTGTGTACATACTGTCCTGCCAATCGTTTCTCAGGTATACATTTTCTGCTACACGCACCGAAAATTGTGGCGAAGCCGTCGTAGAAAAAAAGTTAGGTGCAGGTTTATTCGTAACAGGATCCAATACTTCTTTATAAAAAGTAATAAATGGTACTAGCCCAGCTTGGTGTAGTAATAAGTCTGAAATTTTGATAGACGCTTTATCTGAACCTCGCACCCATGGAATATAATCGCCAATGGTTTTATTCAGTTTTACTTTTTTAGTTTCAACAAGTTTCATGATGGCAACAGTGGTTGCAGAAATTTTTGTTACAGACGCTAAATCAAATACCATATCTGTTTGCATGGGCACACTGTTATTGTAATTGGTGTTACCAAACGCTTTGTTGTAAACGATTTTTCCGTTTTTAGCAACTAGTACCACACAGCCAGGAATGGCAGCACTATCAATAGCGGCTTTAGCAATACTATCAATTTTTTGTAGACCGGCACTACTCATGCCTACTTCTTCAGGCACAGCCGTTCCAAAAAAACTACTCGTTTCTATCCCGCTACCAAAGCTAAAATTTTCACAAACCGTAACAGGTAATTTACCTTCCGGTTGAATAATGCCTTGTAGTAATTGCATGCCTGATTTTTGTGTGATGTCATCATCTTCATAACATACTACGACGTTGTTTGCGCCGCACAAATTTGCAATAGCATAAGGATTTCCAAAACAAAAATTAATGGTGTTTGCGCCTTGTAATTTTGATAGTAAATCAATGGCAGTGGGCGATATGCCAAAATTATTTGCCGGACGTCGGCTAAAATTATGCATTCCTACCACAACAGCATCATAACTACTTGTTAGTTTAGCAATACTATCAACCTTACTGGTGCTATCTGCGAAATCGAATAATACAATATCTGCATTGTAAGCATCTTTAATACTAGTAGCAAAATTATTTTCTTTGTTAATACCAATACCAACGTACAATGTTTTTGTATTTTTTGTTTGTAATGGTAATAATTTTTTATTCTCAAGTTTTAAAACAGTCAACGCTTTTTTAGCAAGAATTTCTTTAAGTGCATTGGTAGAAGCGTTTAAATCCGCTGCTATATTTGTGGTGTCGATGGGTTGTAAAGTTGCGAGTCCTAAATTATATTTAGCGCGCAACACTTTTTTTACTCTTTCGTTAAGATCTTCCCAGCTTAGTTTTCCAGCAGCAATGGCTTCTTTTACTTTTTCAATACTTCCTTCAATATCTCCTGGTAAACATAGCATATCATTGCCTGCAATTAAAGACATAACAGAAGCTTCTCCTTTAGGAAAAAATTTACTTACACCTTTCATTTCTAGTGCATCCGTAAATGTAATACCATTGTATCCAAGTTCTTTGCGCAGTAAATTTTGTACTGCAATGGCAGATAGTGAAGTTGGTAAATTGGTCGTGGTATCTAATGCAGGAATAGAGAGGTGTGCCATCATAACACTACCCACGCCCGCTTTTATCATTTCTTTAAAAGGATATAATTCCAGTGAATCAATTGACCCCTTCGATTTTAAAATGATGGGTAAATCATAATGCGAGTCTACGGCTACGTCTCCATGTCCAGGAAAATGTTTAGCACAAGCCATCACATTAACGTCTTGCATACCGCGCATATACGCCACACCATACTGCGCCACTTTGTATTTATCTTCTCCAAAACTTCTATCATTGATCACTGGATTTTTTGGATTGTTGTTGATGTCTACATCTGGCGCATAATTCACCTGTATGCCAATACGTTTGCACTGCTCGCCCACAATACGTCCAAACTCATAAATAAGTTTTGCATCGTTAACGGCACCCATCATGAGTTGCCTTGGAAAATTAATAACACTATCAAGACGCATGCCTAGGCCCCACTCGCCATCGATGGCAATCATGAGTGGCGTTTTTGCAATTGATTGATACGTGTTGGTTAACAAAGCTTGCCTAATTGGTCCGCCCTGAAAAAAACACAAACCACCCACATTAAATTTAGTTACTAAATCCGTTACCTCTTTAACATGGGCTTCTCCTAAATTACTATGTGCCCTAATAATCATAAGTTGTGCAATGCGCTCTTCGGGTGTTAATTTATTAAACTGCGCGGTTACCCAAGTTTCTGACGCCTCCGATTTTTCTGAAAATCGTTGAGCTTTACTAGATAATAATGAGCATCCTAAAATGGTAAGGAGTAAGAATTTTTTCATGGCCATGTATTGAGTGACACAATGTAAGATTTCTACCAATTTGTTGGGTAGGTAAGGGCAAAAAAAAGTCGCAACAGACTAGCTCATTGCGACCTTTTATATCATTTATGAATTTTATGCTTCAGTTTCGTCTTCAGGCTCTTCTGTTAATTTGATTTCAATGTTATTCGCCTTTAAAAGGCTAAACCATTTTACCATTTTTTTCATATCGCTTGGATAGACACGGTCAAAGTCCATATCAGCATATACTTTTTTGAAGTAAGCCACAACCTGTGCAGGGTCTTTTTCGGAAGGAAGGGCCTCTTTTGAAGCCGACATGGTTTGAAAAAGCTCCACTAAATTGATGTTATCACGAACGGTATATACTTCGATACTTTCTAAGTGTGAGAAATTATGAACGCGACTGCTCACAAATTTTGTGGTTTGATCTTCTAAAGACTTTACGATGGCACCATCAGTTTTGCTCGCCACCATTTCAAATAGACCACTAAGGCCAGAGATTGATACTAAATTACTATACTCCATATGCTTTTTTTACGTTTTGCAAAGTAAAGGTAAAATCAGGTTAAAATACCACTAATTCGTTTTTGCTGCTTCCCCTAATGCTAGTTCAAGTCTAGATTGAAGTGTTTCGTAATCTGTGTAGCCCCTTGCCAATAAATGAAATTTTGACTCATTGACTTGTAATAACACGCATGGAAAACCTGTTACTTGTAATTGTTTAACAAGCGAAAACTCATAGTGGGCCTGATCTTTATAGGTTTCGCTCGCTAATTTTTCGTAAAAAGTTTCGGGTGCTATGCTATATTTTTCAAGAAGGTGCCTGTAGGCTTCATTGTCCGTTAAATCACGACCTTCATAATGAAGGGCAATTTGTAAATCATTGGCAAACTCAACCTGCCTGCCCGGATAAAACTCCTTAAATATGCAAAGTGCGATAGCCGCTTTTTCGGAATGAGGGAACCAGTCACTTAATTCAGGATTTTTGATATGCCAGAGGTAGTCTTCCCCAAATTCTACGCCCGACAATTCTTCTACATTTTTATAAGCACCCAAAATATAATGGGCAGTAGCGCTTATTGAAACGGGTTTTTCGGGCATGATCATGCCTCCCGAAAGCACTTCTATGGGAAGGGTAGGGTATTTTTCGGCTATTTTTTTGATAACGGGGCAAAAACCATAGCACCAGCCACAATAAGCGTCGTAGCAATAAAATAAGGTTGGATTCATAAAGCAAAGATAATGCCAATAAAACATGCAATTAAGTTCTTTACCTTTGCAGTCTAAACATTATATATGCCAGGATTTGAATTTTTTGGTGACGAGGAAAGAAAAGAAGTGAATGAGGTACTTGAAACCGGAATACTCATGCGTTATGGGTTTGATGGTCCACGAAAAGGGATCTGGAAATCCAAAGAATTGGAAGCTGCTGTTTCTAATGTTTTTGGTTGCGCGCATGCGCAATTGACCTCTAGCGGTACAGCTGCACTCACAACCGCCATGGCGGCGCTGGGAATTGGTGTTGGCGACGAGGTGATCATGCCTTCTTTTACTTTTGTGGCAAGTTTTGAAGCCATATTAAGTATTGGCGCTGTGCCGGTTTTAGTGGACATCGATGAAACATTAACACTTGATCCTGCTGCCGTTAAAGCTGCAATTACGCCCAAAACAAAATGTATCATGCCCGTTCATATGTGCGGTAGCATGGCAGATATGGATGCGCTTCAACAAATTTGCGCAGATCATCATTTAATTTTATTGGAAGATGCATGTCAAAGCATTGGCGGCACTTATAAAGGAAAAAAGTTAGGCACTATTGGTGATGCTGGCACTTTTTCTTTTGACTTTGTAAAAACAATTACTTGTGGTGAAGGCGGTGTTGTAATGACAAACAACAAAGACGTATACACAAAATGTGATGCCTACACCGATCATGGTCATGACCACTTAGGTGTAGACCGCGGTGCCGACCTGCATCCGTTTATTGGATATAATTTTAGAATCAGTGAACTGCATGCTGCAGTTGGCTTAGCGCAAATTAAAAAGCTCGATACTTTTTTATCCATACAACGCAAAAACAACAAGTTACTGCGTAGTTATTTAGAGCAAGTTCCGGGCATTCAATTTAGATCAGTACCTGATGAAGCAGGCGATAGCTGCAGTTTTTTATCTTGGATGCTTCCCACAGAAGCTAGTACTAAGGCTGCAATCGAGTCATTAAAAGAAGCAGGGGTTTTTGCAGGTAATTTTTATTGGTACGCAAATAACTGGCATTATATTACCAAGTGGGATCATTTAAAAAATGCGACCACACTGAACCGTATGCATGACGCCCAAACAGCTGCCTTACTTGCTTTACAAACTAGATCTTTTGCGAAAAGTGACGCCATTATGAGCCGAACTGTTTCTACTGCCATAAGTTTATTGTGGACCGAAGATCAAATAAAAGAGAAAGGAGAAAAAATGTTGGCAGCGATTACCAAAGTATTATAATTACTTGAATTACACGGATGTCTTTAAGTCAATCTTTTCAACAAAAATTATTACAGAAGCTATCTCCCCAACAGATTCAGCTCATGAAATTGTTGCAGGTGCCTACTGCTAATTTGGAAGAAAGGATTCAATCTGAATTAGAAGAAAATCCGGCGCTAGAAATGGCGGAGGGTGAAAAAGATGTTGAATTTGGAGAAGATATTGATAATGAATTTGAATCTGAAACATCAGATGATGAGCCGGCTCCCCTAGATGAATATGACCCTGCAGACAACACAGAATTTATCATTGATGACGATGGAGAAATAGCAGATTACAAATTAAAGGATGATAATTATCCTGAAATGGATGACAACACCGTTATTCCCATTAAAATTGAAACGAGTTTTCATGAATTATTAACGGATCAGTTAGGTATGTTAGAACTTGATGAACGTGATTATACGATTGCTGAACAAGTGTTAGGTAGTTTAGATGATGATGGTTATTTACGAAGGGCATTAAGTTCAATTGCAGATGATTTAGCATTTAGACAAGGTATAGAAGTAAGTGAAAAAGAAATAGAAAAAATTGTTGTAAGCATACAAGATTTTGATCCAGCAGGAATTGGTGCTAGAGATTTACAAGAGTGCCTTTTACTTCAATTAAAAAGAAAAAAATCAGAAGGTAAATCTGTACAATTAGCCATTACAATACTTACAAAATACTTTGAAGAGTTTACCAAAAAGCACTACGAAAAAATTCAGCGTCAACTTGAATTATCCGATGCCGAAATAAAAGAAGTAGTAGGCCAAATTATAAAATTAAACCCTAAGCCGGGCGGAAATTTCACAAATATTGATAAGGCGCAAACCTATATCATTCCTGATTTTTATGTACTTAACAATGGTGGTCAATTAGAGCTTACTTTAAATAGTAGAAATGCGCCTGAACTTCGTGTTAGTGAAGGATACAGGGACATGTTAAAGGACTATGAAAAAGGCAGCAAAAAAGATCCGCGTCAAAAAGAAGCGGTCGTTTTTATCAAACAAAAAATTGATGCAGCCAAGTGGTTTATTGACATGATTGAACAGCGTCAGGCAACGCTTACAAATACGATGAGAGCAATTTTAATACATCAAAATGCGTTCTTTTTGTCAGGCGATGAAACCGCATTGAAGCCTATGATTTTAAAAGATATTGCGCTTCAAACGGGATTAGACATTTCTACGGTAAGCAGGGTTGCTAATAGTAAGTTTGTTCAAACAGAGTTTGGCACATTCAGGCTTAAATTTTTCTTTAGTGAATCTTTAAGTACAGATACAGGAGAAGAAGTGAGTACCAGGGAAGTGAAAAAAATATTAAGCGAGCTAATAGAGTCCGAAGAAAAGCATGTTCCACTCAGTGATGAGATTTTAACCGATATGCTACAACAAAAAGGGTATAATATTGCAAGAAGAACTGTTGCAAAATATAGGGAGCAGTTACATATTCCTGTAGCACGTTTACGAAAAGAATTATAATATACATGACAACAACTACGCTCACCTCAACACATCCGCTTCTTCGCTTTTTGGCGCAAGTTGTTTCCTATGTACTACATCCATTATTTATACCTACCTACATTTTTTTATTGCTCATGACGCTTTTTCCGTATGAGTTTGCAGGTATTACACCCTGGCAGTTAAAGCTCCGTTTGTTTAGTGTGTTTTGGATGACTGCCTTTTTTCCATCCTTTGCAGTTTTTTTATTGTGGCGTCTTAAGTTTTCTGAAAGTATATTTTTAAGGACACAAAAAGAACGCATTATTCCATATATCATCACGATGTTTTTTTATTGGTGGATGCATTACCTGAGTAGAAATTTTGCAGATCAGCCACTGGTTTTACAATTTTTTTATACAGGTATTTTTATGGCTACCTCTGTGGGTCTTATTGCAAACAATTTTTATAAAATTAGTTTGCATGGCATTGGTATGGGAGGTGCGAGTATGGCTGTTGTTTTGTTTGCATTTTATTACCATCAGCCCCTGGGCATACCTATAACTGGGATATTGTTGTTAACAGGAATTGTGGCAAGCAGTAGGTTGTATATCTCTGATCATTCTCAAAAAGAAGTATACATGGGATTATTAGTGGGTGCCCTTTGTCAGGCTACTGCCTACTTCTTTGTTATGTAGATAGTAGAAAAGTGGGTTTTTTATCCGACTTTTGCTCCGCAAAACCAAACTCCTCTATTATGTGGTATACTTTAGGACAGTGGATCATCAAACGTCGTGTTTTTTTACTCCTTGCCTTGTTAGGTAGCACCTGTTTTATGGGGTACCATGCTTCAAAAGTTTCGCTGAGTTACGAGTTTACTAGAGCAATTCCAACCGATAATCCCAAATACATAGATTACCAAGCCTTTTTAAAACGTTTTGGCGTTGATGGCAATACCATGGTGGTGGGTTTTGAAACAGAACATTTTTATGAGAAGTCTTATTTTAATGCAGTAGCCGATTTACAAAAAAAAATCAAAAGTTTACAAGGGGTAACAGCTATATTAAATATACCTGATGTTGTTAATTTAATCAACGATACTGCAAATGCGCAATTTAAATCTGTAAAAATATTTACACCCCCTTATAGTAGTCAAGCAGCGTTAGATAGTGCTGCATTTATTTTCAAGTCGCTCCCGTTTTATAAAACATTACTATATAGCCCTAGTTCAAATGCCTATTTGATGGGTGTTTCACTCGATGGTGCTATCATTAATTCAAAAAATAGATCGGTACTTATTTACGATATTAATACGGCGATTCAAGCTTTTGAGAAAGAAACAAAATCAACAGTTCGCTTGAGTGGTCTTCCTTATATTAGAACCATCGTTGCAGATAGGATCAAAAAGGAAATGAATATTTTTTTAATTGCATCCTTTGTTTTGTCTGCATTAACACTACTCTTATTTTTTAGATCTATGAGTGCCATGCTTATGAGTATGGTAGTTGTGGCTATTGGCGTGGTATGGAGTTTAGGAACGGTTGTTTTATTTGGTTATAAAATAACACTACTTACAGCGCTCATTCCACCACTTGTGGTTGTGATAGGTATTCCAAATTGTATTTACTTTTTTAATAAATACCATACTGCTTTTTTAGAACTCAAAGACAAAGACAAAGCCATTGTTACCATGGTGGGTAGAATGGGTATTGTAACGCTGTTTTGTAATATTGCGGCTGCCATTGGTTTTGCAGTTTTTGCTTTAACAAAGAGTGCGTTATTAAAAGAGTTTGGGCTAGTTGCCGGGATCAATATCATGGTATTGTTTTTTGTATCACTCATATTTATTCCAGCAGTACTCAGTTATTTACCAGCGCCAAAACCCAAACATACTCGCTACCTCGAAAATAAAATTTTAGAAAAGCTACTTGTAAAAATTGAGCGTTGGACCTTTCATCATGCGCGCTGGGTATATGGCGTAACCATTGTCATTACTGTGTTTGCACTCATTGGAATGAGTAAATTAAAATCGGAAGGATTTATAGTAGACGACCTACCCAAGCAAGATAAAATTTACACAGACTTAAAATGGTTTGAAAATAATTTTGGCGGCGTGATGCCACTTGAAATTATGGTGGATACCAAAAAGAAAAATGGTTTGCTCAGAACTACACAGCCTATTTCAAAAATCGAGGAGTTGTCAGTGTATATCGCACAGCATCCAGAAACAGCAAGGCCTCTTTCATTTGTAGAAGGATTAAAATTTGCAAAACAGGCCTACTATGATGGTGACACCTTAAGTTATGATATCCCTTACGAAGGTGATTTGGCATTTATGGGTCCTTATTTAAAATCACCGGCGCCACAAGATTCGGGCAAGCAAATAAAAAAAGAAGGCGTTGCAAAACTGCTTAATAGTTTTATGGATAGTGCAAAGCAGGTGGCGCGTATCAGTGTAAATATGAAAGATATTGGAAGTGCTAAACTGCCAATACTCGTTAAAGATTTTGAAACAAAAGCCGCTGAAATTTTTGATACGGCGCATTACAAAGTAACATTTACAGGAAGTACCATTACATTTCTAGAAGGCTCTAGTTTTATTATTAAAGGCTTGCAAGAAAGTATTGTTTGGGCTTTTTTACTCATTGCGCTTTGTATGCTTTATTTGTTTAGATCCGTGCGCATATTACTTTGTTCTTTAATTCCCAATGTTATTCCGCTCGTGATTACGGCTGGCGTTATGGGTTGGGCTGGTATCGCATTAAAACCTTCTACCGTTTTAATATTTAGTATTGCACTTGGTATTGCAATTGACGTAACCATTCGATTTTTAATCAATTACAAACAGGAGCTTCCGCATTACAATAACCAGGTAAGTCCAACCCTCATTCAAACCATCAAGCATACGGGTATAAGTATTATTTACACTTCACTGGTGCTGATAGCCGGATTTATTATCTTTTGTATTAGTGATTTTGGTGGTACCAAGGCGCTTGGATGGCTCACTTCTTTAACCCTTGTAGTGGGCACTTTAACCAATTTAATCCTACTTCCGGTGCTTATTTTACATTTTCAGAAGCGTAAACAATAGCAGCACCGATTTTTAAGCGGATTCTGTTCAAAAATTGATAACTAAGACCAATCATATTATTAACATAATTAATATGATTGGTGAAAATTATATATTATTGATTTTCAATATCTTATAGTTCATTTTTACCTATTTATTGTCAATTTGGAAAAAAAATCCAAGAAATACTAGTATTTAACGCATTAAAAAAGGTCTTTAAGTTAATCTTTCATTAAATTAGCGTCTGCATTTTACATTAAAAACCAAAATATGAGAAAATTAGTTGTCATGATTTTGTGTGCAACACTTGCTTTTACGCAGTCTTTCGCACAAAACCGCACGGTTAGCGGAAAGGTTACCGATGAAAAAGGCGCTGCTATTGCTGGTGCAAGCGTAGTTGCTAAATCATCTAAGGCGGGTACTACTACTGCTGCCGACGGTACCTTTAAATTAACGGTTGCCAATTCAGTTAAAGTATTAACGATTTCTTCGTTAAACTTCGTTCAAAAAGACGTTACCATTGCTGCAAACAATACAGCAAACGCTTCACTTACAGCTTCTGCTGCAGATGCTTTGGATGAAGTAGTTGTAGTAGGTTATGGTGCTGCAAAAAAGAAATCAGATGTTACTGGTTCTGTAGTAACTGTTAACGCTGAAAAATTACAAAACAAGCCAACTGCAAACATGTTTGACGCCTTACAAGGTAAGGTTCCAGGTTTACAGGTATACAACAACTCTGGTGAGCCTTCTGCTGCCCCTTCTATCCGTTTAAACGGTGTGGGTTCATTAGGTGCTAGCTCTACGCCATTATATGTAATGGATGGTATCCCAATTGATGGTGGTACTATTGTAAGTTTAAACCCAGAAGATTTTGAATCTGTTACTGTATTAAAAGACGCATCTTCTACCTCTATTTATGGTTCAAGAGCCGCGAATGGTGTTATTTATATTACTTCTAAAAAAGGTAAAGTAAATACATCTAAAATTACCGTTCAATCTCAATATGGTGTGTCTAACCTAGTTAAGCCAACGCTTGATTTGTTTAACAACTTTATGAATACCAAGCAACTTACAGATTTTTGGGTGGCCACTGGTTTTAGAACACCTGCTCAAGTTGCTTCTTTGTTAGGAGCTTATAATGGTGATACCAAGTGGTACCAACAGTACTACAAAGAAAATATTCCAACACAGCAAATTGATTTAAATATTTCTGGTGGTGGTGGAAAAACAACCTATTATATTTCAGGTTCTGCATTTAAGCAAGAAGGTCTTACCTACCGTTCAGACTTTGAACGTTACACCATGCGTGCTAACATCAATTCTACCGTAAACAACTGGTTTAAACTAGGGGTTAACTTGTCTGGTGGTTATGATGAAAGACAAACCAACCCTTATGGTTCAAACCAATTGAACAGAGGTTTATCTTTACTTCGTCAACCATTCTATTCTGCATATGATGCTAATGGCGTTAAATATCCTGATATCATTCCGGGTGGTAACTTTTACAACCCAAATTATTTAGCGGATAAATTGCAAAGCGTTGGAACCAACGTACAATTTAACCCAAGTGGTTTTATTCAATTAAACCCATTTGCTGGCTTTACCTTAAAGGCTCAAGCAGGTATGGAGTTTTATGACTACAGAGGTTCAAGCAAAACATTGCCTTCGTTTTTAGGTTCTCTAAACAATGGTGCAGCTTCTGAATCATTTAGTAGAGGTACTACTAAAACAATTACCAATACTGCAGAATACGCATTTAAGTTTAAAGAGCGCAACAGCTTTACTTTACTTGCAGGTCAAGAATTTATTTCTAACAATTCTAACGGTTTCAGTGGATCTTCTACAGGTCAAACAGATGATCGTTTGATGTTGGTTTCTGCTGGTCCTACTGGCTTTACAGCTGGTTCATCTATGGATGAATATGCGTTTGCTTCTTATTTTGGACGTTTAAACTATAATTTAGATTCTAAATATTTTGTAGACTTATCAATTCGTAATGACCAATCATCTCGTTTTGGTAGAGCACTTAGAGGCGCTACTTTTTATTCGGTAGGTGCTATGTGGAAAGCTAAAAATGAAAAGTTTTTACAAAATGTGAAGTGGATTGACAATTTAGTTGTTAAAGGAAGCCTTGGTACTAGTGGTAACTCATCCATTGGTAACTATCAATCTTTAGCTACTGTTGGAACCAACTTATACAATTCTACTCCAGGATGGGGCGTAAGCTCTGCTGGTAATCCAGAATTATCATGGGAAACACAAAAACAATTGAACCTTGGTGTTCAAGCAACTTTATTCAACAAGCTTAACATTGATGTTGAATATTTTGAACGCTTAACTTCAAGCATGTTAATTAGTGTTCCTTTCCCTTGGACTTCTGGTTTCTCATCTGTTACCTCTAACGTAGGTAGCCTTAAAAACTCAGGTTTCAACGCAAACGTGAATTATGATTTCATCAAAAAGAAAACATCATTCTTGAATGTGTATGTGAACGTTGGTTATGTTGAGCAAAAAATCACAGAATTATTCCAAGGCAAGCAATACTGGATTATCCCTAATACCGGTGTTTGTTGGGCAGTGGGTCAACCAGTATCTTATTTCTATCCAATTTGGGCGGGTGTAGATCCTTCAAATGGAGAAGCAACTTGGTACCGTCCAAATGCAAATCCTGACAAAATTGTTGAAACAACAAAATCTACCACTACAAATGCATTTAATACGGCTGGTTTACAGCAAAATTCAGGTATCAAAAGGTACGCGCCATTTAATGGTGGCTTTGGATTTAGCGCTGGTGTAAGAGAGTTTTCTGTAAGTGCAGATTTCTCTTTCTCTAAGGGAAAGTATATGATCAACAACGACCGTTATTTCTTTGAAAATCCAAACCAATTTACTGGATATAACCAATCTAATACGGTGCTTGATTACTGGAAAAAACCAGGTGATCAAACCCGTTTCCCAAGATATGGTGTTCAGTTTACGCAGTTTGATACAAGGTTAATTGAAGACGCATCATTTATGCGTTTAAAAGCATTAACTTTTGCTTACGATTTTTCAAAAACTTTGTTGAACAAGCAAAAAGTATTGACTGGAGCTAAGTTCTATGTTACTATGCGTAACATCTGGACATTAACAAATTATTCTGGTCCTGATCCTGAGGTTGATACCAACGTATCTTTAGGTGCTAACCCTAACACAAGTCAAGTTGCTGTTGGATTAAACCTTTCGTTCTAAGCTTTACATAACCAGTTAAATGAAAATGAAAATGAAAAAATTATTAATAAAAAACATGGTCGCTTTTGCCGCTATCCTTACGTTAGGATCTTGCGAAAAAAGACTTGACCTATATCCGTTTAACAGTATTGAGTTGTCTCAATCTTTTCAAACTGTTAAGGATGCAGCTACCTGGAACACAGGTTTATATTCCGATTTACGTGGTAGAGTGTATGGTTCTTATAACATCTCTCAAGATGTGCAAGCAGACCAGTTAAACGCTACACTTGACTTTGGTAACAGAAACGGTAACCCGCACAGATGGGGAACTAGCTTTTTGTCTGATGATGGTGCTTTAAGTGGTCCTTGGCAGGGTTATTATTTTGCTTTAAGAAACATCAATACTTGTGTTGCTGGTTTTGAAAAAATAAAAACCAATACTGCTGCAGAAGCAACGGCACTTAACAAATACAAAGGTGACGCTTACTTAGCGCGCGCTTATTACTATTCAGAATTGATTTTACGTTTTGCTAAACCTTACGATAGAGCAACTGCTGCTACCGATTTAGGTGTGCCGTTGGTATTAGAATTTAACATCAATGCTAGACCAGCGAGAGCAACCGTGCAAAAAGTGTATGATCAAATTTTATCTGATATCGCTACTGCAAAATTGAACCTAGCTTCTACTGCTGGAACTCCAGGCGCAACAAGATTTACGATTGACGTAGCTACTGCCTTAGAAGCGCGCGTACGTTTACACATGCAAGATTGGACAGGTGCTATGGCCGCAGCAAATACTATTATTTCAAGTAATAGATATCCCCTGTTAACCACACTTACCAATTTAAATAACATGTGGACCAACGATTTGGCTACAGAAGTTATTTTTAATTCTGCAGTGGTAAAGCAAACCGAATCTGCAAACACCAACTCTATTTATTTAGGTTTTAATGGTGCAACTGGTAAGTTTACACCGGATTTTATTCCTACCGTAGACTTTGTAAATATGTTTGCTACTTCAGATTTTAGAAGAAGTGTTTACTTAAAGCAACTTCCAGTTATTGTACAGGGTGTTAACTACCCAACAATGTGGTGTGTAAATAAATTCCCTGGTAACCCAGCTTTATTCACGGGTGCTTTTACCAACTACCAACATGCGCCTAAAGTATTCCGTTCTGCAGAGCAGTTCTTGATTTATGCAGAAGCTGCTGCTAACGCAGGCGGTGCTAGCGAAGCACTTGCTTTATCTACACTAAATACTTTACGTGTTGCTAGAGGCTTAACTGCTCTTTCTGGTTTAACAGGTGCTGCTTTAATGACTGAAATCAGAAACGAAAGAACCAGAGAATTAGCTTTTGAAGGTTTCCGTTTATTTGATTTGAAGCGTTGGAAGTTAGGCTTTACTAGAGGTACACCTCAAGATTTAGGTGCTATCAATACTACGCCTGCTACTAGCTACCATCAAATTAATGTAGCAGCTAATAGCCCGCAGTTTGTGTGGGGTGTTCCTACTTATGAAATTAATATCAATACCAACCTAGTTCAAAACCCAGGATGGTAATTGTTTCATACAATGTATAAAAAAATGGCGCTCGATTTCGAGCGCCATTTTTTTATGTACATAGCTACTTTTTATTTTAAAACAGCAGCTAGTGTTTTTTCTAAGTCTTCACCGCGTAAACTGCTGGCGATAATTTTACCTGAAGGATCTATGAGTACATTAAATGGAATACCATCAAATCCATATAAAGGTACCATGCTAGATTCCCATTGTTTTAAATCACTAACTTGTTTCCAGTTTAATCCATCGTTTTTAATGGCCTTCATCCAAGCTTCTTTGTCATTGTCTAGTGATACGCCTAAAATGGTAAAGTTTTTATCCTTAAGCTTGTTATAAGCAGCTACTACATTTGGATTTTCTTGTCTACAAGGTCCGCACCAACTGGCCCAAAAATCTACAAGTACATATTTACCTTTTAAAGAGGCTAATGAAAAAGGTTTGCCATCTGTGCCTGGTAAATTAATTTCAGGTGCTTGCTTGTTTAATAGTGCATAGGCATTACTAGCGCTTGGTGCAGCTTGTTGAACGGTCATTAGCGCCTTAATTTTAGCAATACCAGTATGTTCTTTAAACTTAACAGCGGCCTTTTCTACGAGCTGTTTAACAGCTTCTTCTGGCATTGTTCTAGTAGCCATTCCAATGGCATAGTAGATAGCAGCAGGACTCTTTGAGTTATTAATAAATTCGTTAACGATATTATTGATGGACAAAAGTCCATTATCTCTATTTTTAGTTAATACTTGTACCAAACTATCACTACTAGACGCTTGCTGTGCACTTTCTAATGCATTAAAAACAACCATCAATGAAGAATCTGCTGCGCTATATTTTGAAAATAAAGTTTGAAGACTTTTACTAGCATCAGATGATTCAATTGTATAGTTTTTGGGTTGATTCGCATCCATATTAACGCGGATGCTTTTTTCATCATTGATAAGTAGCACTTCTGGTCCCCTCTCCAAAGTTAGACGGTATAAACCTTCTTCTAATGCGGTTGCTCTTAGTTCAAATTTCCCATTTTCTTTTAATGTTGCAGAGTCTAATATTAAGGGTTCGGATCCTGCAAAAGGTAGTTCCTGCAAGTAAATTTTTTGGCTACCTGCGTTACTTACTTTACCGCTAACAGTAAAGCCGCCATATTTTTTTTCGGAACAGCTAAATAAAATGGTTGCTGCAATTAGAGATACACTAATTGTTTTTTTCATGGTTGATGTATTAATTGAATAATTATTTATTTAATTTTTGGATGAGTAGTTCACTAACTTTATTTGGATCTGCTTGACCTTGACTTATTTTTTTTACGGCGCCAATAAATAAACCGATGAGTCCTTTTTTACCTTTTTGGTATTCAATGACTTTATCTGGCATACTAGCAATAGCAGCGTCTATCCAGGCTTCTAAAGCAGCTTCATCACTCACTTGTAATAGGTTAAGGTCATTTGCAACAGCTAAAACATCGGTTTTTGTTCCATCAATAAGTTGAGGCAATATTTTCGATGCTGCTACCGAAAAATTTAATTGACCTGCATCAATGAGCTTGATTAGATCCGCTAGTGTAGCAGGCTCTAAGGCAATGCTAACAAATTCTAGCCCTACTTCATTTAAATAAGATTTAATAGGGCCAAGCATCCAATTAGCTACCGATTTATAATTTGTTGTATGTTTAGCTGTTGTCTCAAAATATTTTATAGTATTTAATGATTCGCAAATTTGAGTAGCATCATAATTATTAAGTTGATACTGCGTCATTAATTTTTCCTCTAATGCATCAGGTAAAATAGGAAGTCCCGATTTTATTAGATCAATATAAGATTCACTTAATACAAAGGGTGCTAAGTCAGGATCTGGAAAATAGCGGTAATCGTTTGCTTCTTCTTTATCCCGTATTGCAAATGTGGTGTCATTTGATGCATCAAAACTTCTGGTTTGTTGGGTAATAGTGCCGCCGGATTCAAGTACTTCAATGAGTCGGACTATTTCATACTCTATCGACTTTTTTACATTGCGAATGGAGTTTAAATTTTTCACCTCAACTCTAGTGCCCAATTTTTTTTCGCCTTTAAGTCGTACCGAAACATTAGCATCGCATCTTAAAGAACCTTCCTCCATATTTCCATCACAAATGCCAAGCCACTGCACTAGTTTTCTGATTTCAGTTACATAGGCAAATGCTTCTTCGGCACTAAATAAATCAGGCTCTGTGACAATTTCAATTAAGGGGGTACCTGCTCTGTTTAAATCTATGAGTGTATGCGTAGGATCAATATCGTGTATACTTTTCCCAGCGTCTTCCTCTACATGAATTCTGTTTAATTGTACATAGCGCTTTTGATCACCAACCTTAATTTGAATTTTACCGCCTGCGCAAATAGGTGTGGTATGTTGTGAAATTTGATAACCTTTAGGAAGGTCTGGGTAAAAGTAGTTTTTTCTAGCAAAGTAGTTTTCCTTGACAATCGTGGAGCCACAAGCAAGTCCCATTTTTATGGCATACTCAACAGCTTTTTTATTGGTTTTGGGAAGACTACCCGGATGCCCCATTGTAATTGGGCTTATTTGGGTATTGGGTGCTGCGCCAAAAGTTGTGGCATCTGCACAAAAAAGCTTGCTGTTGGTAGCTAGCTGTGCGTGTACTTCTAACCCGATAACTGCTTCGTATTGTTTGCCTTCGGTCATCTCAAACAAAAATAAGACTAGTTACCGGGTTATCGCACACTTCGGAAGCTTATATATTAGCCTTCTTTACTTTTTTTGGAATTTTAACAGTTACTTCTTTAGACTTTCCATCACGATTTAATTTAACTGTAAGAGTAACGCCAGCTTCTAATGTTGCTGCTTTTTCTTGAAGAGCAGTAACGTCTTTAATTGCTGCACCGTCAACAGCTGTGATGATATCATTTTTTGCGATACCCGCTTTTGCAGCTGGAGAACCTTCTGTAACTTCTAATACTTTAGCACCAGAACCCTCTGTAACGTCTTCTATACTGATTCCAATTTTTGGTCCGTCATTAAATATAAAATCAAAAGACTCGCCTAATTTACTCATATCAAGCGGCATACCTTTTGCGATTTTTAATTCGGCAACTTTTCCGTCTAATTTAGGAAGTGGAGCATTCATATCATCAGACTTGAACATCATCACTTTAGGAATGCCAACTGCACCGCCCATCATTTCTGGTAAATTAACACCGTCAACAGGCTTGCCATTAATGGTAATTTTTCCATTTTCTACAATCACTGTCATTTTTTGTGGACCACTGTCTTTCCCATGAATGATGGTCGTGTCTATTTTTTTTACAATGACAACTTTCTTTTCTTCTTGTGCGCTAGCGGTCGCTGCTAGTGAGCAACATACTGTAAATAATGCAATAATTTTGTTCATAGTTTTGGTTATTTTGTAGTTTCAAAAATAATTTTATGTCCTCTAATAAGATCTAGTTTAACAATCCCTTTACAGTTTCAAGTACTTGTGCAAGATTGCTAGGATCCTGTCCACCAGCGGTTGCTAGGCCTTTTTGACCACCACCACCACCATTAATCAGCGGCGCAATGAGGTCTTTAATTATTTTTTGTGCTTCTAATCCTTTGATACCCTGTAATGTATCATCCACTAAAACAGCAACGGCTGCTTTACCATCTATATTAGCGGCGAGTACCACTAGTAAGTTTGTATAACTTGCTTGGAGCTCGCTACATAATTTTTTAAGTCCATCTGGATTACCAACTGTAACAACAGCACCAATAAAATGGGTATCACCAGTAATAGTCATTTTTGATTCTAATTCCTTTTTGATACCAACAAGTGCTAATGCTTCATAAGATTCAATGCGTTTTTTTAACGACTGCAAATCGGCAACCATTTGCTGTACTGCTTTAACCGGCTCCTTTGTATTTTTTACAAGCTCTTTAATGGTTTCGAGCTCGGCTAGTGCTTCATTAACCTGTGTTGTAGCGCCTTCGCCACAAACAGCTTCAATACGTCTAACGCCAGCTGCTACCGCAGATTCGCTTCTTAATTTAAATAAACCAAGTGCTCCTGTTGCGCCAACATGGGTGCCTCCACACAGTTCAATCGAGTAATTTGGATCCATGATAACAACCCTTACGGTATCGCCATACTTTTCACCAAATAAAGCCATGGCGCCAAGCGCTACTGCTTCATCTTTGGTCATCTCTTTGATGACTACCGGAATATTCGCTCTAATTTTTTCGTTGATACTATCTTCAATTTGTTGTAATTCTTCTTCAGTCACTTTTGCAAAATGTGAAAAGTCAAAACGAAGTTGCGCAGCATTTACAAGACTACCTTTTTGCGCGACATGAGTTCCTAGTACCTGTCTTAAAGCAGCATGTAATAAGTGGGTTGCACTATGATGTGCGCAAATGCTTTTTCGAATATCTGTATTTACTTTGGCAACTACTGTTCCTTCCAAACTAGTAGGAATCTCAGTCGTAAAATGAATGATTAAGTTATTTTCTTTTTTGGTATCAATTACATCAATCGTTGACCCTTCAAATTCAAGTACACCAATATCACCAACCTGTCCACCAGATTCGGCATAAAATGGCGTTGATTCTAAAACGATTTGATAGCCTGTATTCCCTTTGCTTGTTACTTTTCTATATTTAGTAACAGCGGTAGTACAAGTTTTATCTGTATAACCAACAAATGTTTGGGTGCTACTTTCATGTACGATTATCCAATCAGCAGCATCTATTGCAGTTGCAGCTCTACTTCTGTTTTTTTGCTGCTGCATTTCTGCTTCAAAACCTTTTTCATCAACTTCTAAATTATTTTCTTGCGCAATTAAACGGGTAAGGTCTATTGGGAAGCCGTAGGTATCAAAAAGTTCAAATGCAGCTTTGCCTTCTATTACATTGCTATTAGAGGCTTTCATGAGTTCATCTATTCTTTTAAGTCCTTTATCTAAGGTTCTCAAAAAGGAATCTTCTTCTTCTCTTACAACCTTTGTGACAAATTCTTCTTGTGCTGTTAATTCAGGAAACACATCAGAAAATTGTGTTGCTAAAATTGGTACCAATTGAAAAAGTAATGGTTGCTTATAATCGAGGTAGGTGTAATAATAACGTACAGCTCTTCGTAAAATACGTCTAATCACATAGCCAGCGCCTGTATTAGAAGGTAATTGTCCATCGGCAATGGTAAATGATATGGCTCTGATATGATCTGCTAATACCCTGAATGCTACGGCTTCTTTGCTATCACTTTTGTCATATATTTTTCCGGTGATAGTTGCTACTGCATGTATGGTGCCGCTAAATACATCTGTGTCGTAATTGCTTTGTTTACCTTGTAGTACGCGTACAAGACGTTCAAATCCCATACCTGTATCAACGTGTTTTGCGGGAAGTGGTTCCAATGTTCCGTCTTTTAAACGGTTGTATTGCATAAAAACATTGTTCCAAATTTCAATCACTTGAGGGTGATCTTTATTGACAAGGTCTCTGCCTGGAATTAATTTTCTTTCTTCATCGGATCTGCAGTCTACATGAATTTCTGAACATGGACCACATGGACCCGTGTCTCCCATTTCCCAAAAATTATCTTTTTTATTTCCAAAAATAATTTTGTCTTCGTCCACTAATTTTTTCCATGCTTCAAATGCAATGGTTGACATGGGTAATCCTTCCGACTCGTCACCTTCAAATACAGAAACATACAAACGATCTTTATCAATCTTGTACACTTCTGTGAGTAGCTCCCAACTCCATGCAATAGCTTCATCTTTAAAATAATCACCAAAGCTCCAATTGCCTAGCATTTCAAACATGGTGTGGTGGTAAGTATCAACACCCACTTCTTCAAGGTCATTGTGTTTTCCGCTCACGCGTAAACATTTTTGGGTATCTACAATGCGTTTATATTCAGGCTTGCGATTTCCTAAAAAATAGTCTTTAAATTGGTTCATGCCTGCGTTGGTAAAAAGAAGGGTCGGATCATTTTTTACTACGATAGGGGCAGATGGAACTATTTGGTGTTTTTTTGAAGCAAAAAAGGCTAAAAATTCTTTTCTTATCTCGGCACTGGTCATCATAAAAGGGTACTAATTTTAATATGCTAATTTTACTAGATAGCGGGCTATCTTTGTTCTATATTTTTATAGCTCCAAAGGTAAGGAATTGAGCCTTTAGCTACTGATACCAATGCCCCTATGCGCAAAATAAAATATTACTATAATACCCATACCCTTAGGTTTGAAAAGCTCGAAACGCCCCTTCGGGTGCGCTTATTGCAGGTGTTTGGTTTTATAGCAGCTTCTATGGTTACGGGTATTATCATTTTTGCCATTGCTTTTCAATACATAGATTCCCCAAAAGAAAAACTACTTCGCCAACAAAATGAAGACCTTCGTGAAGGGTATGGTGTAATAGAAGAGCGTCTTAAACAGCTCGAGTTAAAAATGGGCGAAATTACCAATCGGGATAACACGGTGTACCGCTCAATTTTTGAGGCGGATCCCATTGCTGATAGTGCACGTATTAAGGATATGGAACATAAAAAAGAGGTACAACTCGTGCAGCGTATGGGTTCTACCGATCTCGTACATACTGTAATTGATCAGCTCAATAGTTTAGCGCTTCGGATGGAATACCAAAACAAATCCTTTAATGAGCTGATAGGAATGGTAAAAAACAAGGCTAAATTATTAGCGGCTATTCCTGCCATTCAACCCATTAGCAATAAAAAATTATCCCGAATAGCTTCTGGATTTGGCTATCGTATTGACCCTATTTACAAAACTAGAAAAGCACACGAGGGACTCGATTTTGCTGCTCCTATTGGCACGCCCATATACGCAACGGCTGATGGTGTTGTAACAACATCTGGTTTTACTACTAGCGGTTTTGGTATCCATGTTGTGATCAATCATGGGTATGGGTACAAAACGATATATGGTCATATGGTTCGGGTAAAAACGAAGGCAGGACAGCGTGTGAAAAGAGGCGAAGTGATTGGTTATGTCGGTAATTCAGGAAAAAGCACGGGCCCGCATCTTCATTATGAAGTGCATAAATCAGGTATTCCAATTGATCCAATTAACTTCTTTTATAGTGATTTAACGCCAGCGCAATTTGACAGACTTTTAAAAATGGCTGCTGCCAATAACCAAAGTTTAGATTAATAATATGGAACCAGGAGTACGCAAATATTTAATTAGAATTGTAAATACCTTATCCATGTTTTTATTATGGATGGCGGTTAATTCATGCGCTGGCATCATGTATGGTGCTGCTTATTGGGAAAGTAGTTTTACCACATCCAATCTTATTTTTTATACATGGCTTTTATTAAGCACAGGATTATTGTTTTGGTATCTATACAAGAAATGGAAAGATCCTATCGACTACAGCGAAGAATAATTACTTATCCTTACTGTCTAAAATAACGGGGGTATTTCCTTTGCCCATCACAATTACTTTTGAATTAGGTGAAGTGATAAGACCCTTCATCATTTGAATTTGTTCGTATTGTAATTGTTTATCGTTTAAGCCGGTACTAATAATGCGTTGATAATCTGCAATACCCTGTGCTTCTACACGCTTACGCTCCGCTTCTTGTTTTTCTTTTTGAAGTACGAACTCCATTTTTTGAGCGTCTTGTTCTGCCTTAATTTTTTCTTCGATCGATGTTTTAACGTTGTTGGGAAGGGTAATATTTCTGAGTAATAACTGCTCGAGTATCAAGCCTCTTTTTTTAAAATCAGCTTCGATGGTTGTAAATATTCTATTCTGAAATTGATCTCGTTTAGTAGAGTATAAGTCAATGGCAGTAAAGTATACAGCGTTATCTCTAATTTTTGTTCTTGTAAGCGGTCTTACAATTTTATCTTTATAATCGAGACCTGTTTCTTTAATTAACCTTGGCGCTTCTGTACCAACTACTCGGTATAAAACAGTGAGGTCAATGGTTACTTCTAGTCCGTCCGAGGTAAGTACACGAATAGCATCATCACCTTCTTTTTCGCCCTCGTTATGAACGCCACTCATGGTATAATTGAGTGTTTTGATATCTACATTGTATACGCTTACAAGTGGGTTAACAAAATTGAGTCCGGGGGTAAGTACTTCATTAGACACTTTACCAAATAAGCTGGTAACACCAATTTGTCCAGCATCTATTTGTTTCACACATGCGTTTAGGGCACCAATGATAATAAGCACAGCGCCAACACTTCTTATGCCCCTACCTAATTTATGTAATTCTTCTTTTTGCTTAAGAATAAAAATGCCTGTAATAAGTAAAATAACGCCTAAAATAACGAGTGCCATGGTTTATGAATTTTATTTTTATAATTAGCTACTATGGTCTTGAATAACAAACCATCTTCCTTTTATTTTTTGAAATAACAATGTAAAATAACCACTAACATCACCTTTACTTCTTTGTAGTGCCCATTTGCCTAAAACGCGGTAATGCTTTTTTTCGATAGGTGTTACAGCAAGTAATGTGAATGTTAGCTTACCCATAGAAGCCGTATCGGGGTAGCCTTTTTTATAATTGTTAAGTGTATTATTAAATCCGTAAGTAGGACCGCTTTTGCCAACAAATAAAAGGGAGTCGGAAGGTAAGTAGCCTTCCATAAAATCTACTAAATTTCCTTCATTCCAGGCCTTTGTTTGCGCAGCTAAAAGCGCTCTAATGGCCGTCTCGTTTTTATTGTATGTTGTAGTGGTTGTTTCCGTGTTTCTTTGCGCCAAAGATTGAAGCGAAAAAGCGAGTAAAACCAGGGTGAACATGCGGGATAGCATAAACCGTTTAATTTTACACTAAGCTACTACTTCTTATTGGTTTTGAAAGATAATTTAGGGTTTGTAACTTGCCATATGTCGTACAAAAAACATTTGCAAAAGGATAAGTGGTTAGCCCCCATTTTAAAAGGCGAAACGCATGCGTTGGCGCTTCAAAGAAATATTCCAATTAGGCTTATGGCAAGCATTATTAGCCAGCAAT
>Ga0255115_1000042_pt1 | contig 33745 bp, 28 predicted proteins | sample Law_Law_RepB_8h_FD_188474 | JGI IMG/M metagenome (GOLD analysis project Ga0255115, IMG submission 188474) | Freshwater microbial communities from St. Lawrence River, New York, United States - Law_Law_RepB_8h | ecosystem: Environmental > Aquatic > Freshwater > River | place: USA: New York... | reverse complement strand
GAGACCGGCCGTGGTGATCAGGGCCAGGAGGAGGGGGAACTTGAGTTTCATGAGTGTGATTGGGTTTGGGTTCGTAGATGAAACCCCCGCGGGTTCGGAAGGTTTCGCCGGAGTTTATTCATTTTATGACACTCCCCACCAATGACTTGCGGGTCCGGGCGGGTAGACTGGGCGGCATGTCCCCCTTGATCCTGCATGTCCCGCACGCTTCCAGCCTGGTACCGGCCGCCGACCGGGAGGATTTCCTCCTGGGCGACGGCGAACTCGCCGCGGAGGGTCGGCGGTTGGTCGATGCGCACACCGATACGCTCTTCGGGGCCGAGCGCTGGCCGGGGGCGGTCCTCGCGGCGAAGGTCTCGCGCCTGGTCGTCGACGTGGAGCGGTTCGCGGACGACGCCCGCGAGCCGTGCGCCCGCTTCGGCATGGGCGCGACCTACTTGCGCACGAGCGAGGGACGGCCGCTGCGCGCCCTGTCGGCGGCCCGACGCGCGGCGTTGTTGGAAAGTTATTACGTGCCGCATCATGCGACCGCCGACCGGCTTGCGAAGGAGCGGCTGGCGACCCGGGGGCGCTGCCTGGTGCTCGACGCGCATAGCTATCCGCTGGGCCCGTTGCCGACGGAGGTGGCCGCCGGGCGGCCGGAGATCGGGCTGGGCACCGACGCCTTCCACACCTGCCCTGAGCTGCGGGACCTCCTCGTCGGTTTCTTCCGCACCCGGGGTTACGAAGTCGCCGTGGATGCGCCGTTCACCGGCGCCTTCGTCCCCAATGCCTGCTTCGGCGCGGACGCCCGTTGCCAGGCGATCATGGTCGAGGTGCGGCGCGACCTCTACATGGACGAGTCCACGGGCGAGCGACACGGCGGTATTGACCGCGTGCGTGCGGATCTGTTCGCGCTCCAGCCGCTGCTGGCGGACTTCGCCGGCCGCGCGGTCTGGCCTACCTAGCCTCGGGCAGGGTGGTGGGGTGCCCGGCGGCGGTCAGCTCGGCGGCGAGTTCCGCCATGCCCTCCCGCCACATCGCCTCGATGCGCGGAAGCTGCGCGGCGCGCTGATCCTCGCTGCGCTCCGGCCACGCCTGCTCGAGCGCCTTCCACTCCTCGAGCAGCTCCTTCACCCGCGGCCGCGCCAGCCAACGCTGGGCCGCCGGGTCGAACGCCACCGCGCCGATCCTTGCCTTCTGGGCCTCAATGAATTTCCCCCAGCCTTTGACCACCGCGTCCTTCTGTTCCTTGGCGGTGCGATGGTCGGGCAACTCGTTCGCCCCCGGGTCGAGCCGGAGGCCGGCGGTGCTGCGGACGGCTGCGCCAGGTGGGACGGCCCGCCCGGTCGTGGGAGCGTTCGCCTTCCCGGTTTCGGGGCCCCGCGCGGTTTCGCCCGAGGGTGGGACGCGCCGCATCAGCCAAGCTCCGGCCGCGAGCAGGGCGAGGACGAGCAGCAGTAGGATGAGCCGGCGGCGGGCGGAGGACGGCATGGGGGCGACGGCCGAAACCGGCCGTCCGGTTCACATGATGATGACCGGGGCGGGCGCCGGGTCGGCGGCGGGCGCGGTCGGGGTTTGGACAGGTTGATTGGGCGTGACCAAGGTCGCCCCGCCCAAAGTCTGCACTTGGACGTTACCCTGGCCACTGGCTCCGCTCGCCTGACGCGCCGCCTCGGCCCGCACCATGGCGAGGCCTTGGGTACGGATGCTTTCCATCTGGGCCATGATCGCGGCCTTCTCGTCGTCGGTCGCCTTCGGCCACTTCGCCTCGAGTTCACGCGACTGCTGGAACATGCCGCGGAATTCCTCCTTCTGGAAGAGCGCGCGCATCACGAGGCCCGTACGCTCGCGGTCCCCCTGGAAAATCTCCTCGAACTGCCTGCGTCCGTCGTCGCGCCAATTCCGGAATTTGGATTCGAGCGCCTCCTTGGCCGTCAGGTCGCGCGAGCGCGCCTCCTTGTCCAGGTCGGGGATGACGTTGCTGCTCTTGTCCAGCTTGAGCGCCTTGGCGCTCCGGACGACGGAGCCCGGTTTGGGGTCGCCGCCGCCACCAACGGACTTCGGGGCACCGGGCACGGCCGCGGCTCGGTCGACGGTGGTCGGTGGGGTCGAGAAGAATCGCGCGACCACGGCGCCGACGCCGATGGCGCAGAGGAAGAAGAGCACGAGGGTGGTCTTGGAGGTCTTCATGTCGGAGGATTACGCTCATTTAACTCCGGGGAGAAGGGGGAAGTTGGGGGAACCTGCCGCCGCCACCCTCGGCCCAGGGCTTATCCCTCGACTTTGGGCGTTTTTATTAACCAATAGGAACCCATGGCTGCCGCCCAATCCATGTCTGCCGGACCGATCCGGGTCATCGACTCCCACACGGGCGGTGAGCCGACCCGCGTGGTCGTCGCCGGGGGGCCCGATCTCGGGGGTGGGACGGTCCGCGAGCAACTGGAGCGTTTCCGCCGTGACCACCGCCGTTTCCGCTCCGCGGTCGTCAACGAGCCCCGCGGCTCCGACGTGATGGTCGGGGCGTTGCTCGTCCCTCCGCACGACCCTTCCTGCCGCTTCGGGGTCATCTTCTTCAATAATGCCGATACCCTCTGGATGTGCGGGCACGGCACCATCGGCCTGGTCGCGACCCTCGCCCACCTCGGCCTGATCGGCCCGGGGGAGGTCCGCATCGACACCGCCGTGGGCCCCGTGGCGGCGACCTTGCACGCCGACGGTACCGTCACCCTCGCGAATGTTCCCTCCTACCGCCACGCCAAGCAAGTCCCCGTCGAGGTGCCCGGCCTCGGCGTCGTGCGCGGCGACATCGCGTGGGGCGGCAACTGGTTTTTCCTCGTCGAGCAGCATGGCCTGACCGTCGCCTTGGAGCACGTCGAGGCGCTGACCGACTTCGCCTGGAAGGTCCGTCAGGCCCTCGGCGCGCAGGCCATCGTCGGCGCGGACGGCGGCGAGATCGACCACATCGAGCTCTTCGCCCCGACCCCGACGGCGGATAGTCGGAACTTCGTGCTCTGCCCCGGCAAGGCCTACGACCGTTCGCCCTGCGGCACCGGCACCAGCGCGAAGGTCGCGTGCCTCGCCGCGGATGGCAAACTCGCCGAAGGCACGATCTGGAAGCAGGAGAGCGTCATCGGCAGTCATTTTCTCGCTTCCTACCGCCGGCTCCCGGACGGCCAGGTCCAGCCCTTGGTGACCGGCCGCGCCTTCGTGCAGGCCGATGCCACCTTCCTGTTCCATCCGGAGGACCCCTTCGCCTGGGGCATCCGTCCCGCATGAGTGGACCGGTCGTCATCGTTGGCGGCGGGATTGTCGGCCTGAGCGCCGCCTACGAGCTCCTGCGTCGCGGGCGGTCCGTCGTGCTGCTGGAGAAGGGCCCCGCGGATCATGATTCCTGCTCGCTCGGCAACGCCGGGATGATCGTCCCCAGCCACTTCGTGCCGCTCGCCGCGCCCGGCATGGTGGCGCTCGGCCTCAAGTGGATGTTCGACCGCGAGAGCCCGTTCTGGGTCCGGCCGCGCCTCGATGCGGATTTATTCTCCTGGGGTTGGAAGTTCTGGCGCGCCTCGACCTCGGCCCACGTCGAACGCTGCACGCCCGTGCTCCGCGACCTGAACCTGCGCAGCCGCGAGATCTTCCTGCGTCACCGCACCGAACTGCCCGCCGCCTTCGACCTCGAGGACGTGGGCTTGCTCGCCTTGTGCCGGACGCAGCAGACGCTCGACCACGAGGCGGTGTTCGCCGCGAAGTCCAACGCCATCGGCGTGCCGACCGAGGTGCTCTCGGCCGACGAGGTCCGTCGCCGCGACCCGGGGGTCGATTATGCCATCGCCGGTGGGGTGCTCTTCACGAAGGACGCGCACCTCGACCCGCGCAAGTTGGTCGCCGTCCTGACCGCGGAGGTGACCCGCCTCGGCGGCCGCATCGTCTTCGACGCCGAGGTCACGGGCTGGAAAGGGGAGGGCGACCTCCTCCGCGCGGCCCTGACCAAGCAGGGCGAGTTCGCCGGCGAGACCTTCGTGCTCGCCGCCGGCGCCTGGTCGCCCGCCGCCGCCGCCGCCCTGGGGCTGCGCCTCCCGATGCAGGCCGGCAAGGGCTACAGCATGCGGCTGGAGCGTCCGATCCAGCGCCCGAAGTTTTGCTCGCTGCTGATGGAGGCCCGCGTCGCCGTCACGCCGATGGGCTCCGCGCTCACCGTCGGCGGCACCATGGAGATCACGGGGAACGACCTGTCCGTGAATCCCGCGCGCGTCCGCGGCATCCGCAAGGCGTTCGTCCAATACTACCCGGCGTTCAAGGAAGCCGATTTCGAGGCCCTCCCGGTCTGGTCCGGGCTCCGCCCTTGTCCGCCCGACGGCATGCCCTACCTCGGCCGTACGCGCGCCCAGCGCAACCTGATCGTCGCCACCGGCCATTCCATGATGGGCTTGAGCCTCGGCCCCGTCACGGGTGAGATCGTCGCTCAGCTCGTCTGCGGCGAGCCCACCTCGGTGGCGCTCCGCGAGGTCGACCCCGACCGACACGCCTGATTTCCCCCACTATCCACACACCATGACCACCTCCGCCTCCAAGAAAAAAGTCCGCGCCCAATGGGAGGGCGTGATCCCCGCGATCACCACCCCCTTCCGTAAGGACGGCAAGCTCGACGCCGCCGAAATCACCCGCCAGTGCCGCTGGATGGTCGACTCCGGTTGCATCGGCATCGTCCCGTGCGGTTCGCTCGGTGAAGGCGCCACGCTGACCTACGACGAGAAGGTCGAACTCATCCGCATCTGCGTGAAGGCCGTGCCGGGCACGCCGATCATCCCGGGCATCGCCTCCCTCTCCACCGCCGAGGCGGTCGCTCTGGCCAAGGAGTCCGAGCGCCTCGGTTGCGGCGGCCTGATGGTCCTGCCGCCCTACGTGTACAGCACCGACTGGCGCGAAATGAAGGCCCATGTCTCGGCCATCATCGCCGCGACCAAGCTGCCGTGCATGCTGTACAACAACCCGCCCGCTTATAAGACCGACTTCCTCCCCGCCCAGATCGCCGAGCTCGCCGCGGAGCACCGCAATCTGGAGGCCGTGAAGGAATCCTCCGGCGACTCCCGCCGCGTCACCGCCATCCGCCACCTCCTCGGCGACCGCCTGACCATCCTCGTCGGCATGGACGACTGCATCCTTGAGGGCGTCGCCGCCGGCGCCCGCGGCTGGATCGCCGGCCTGGTCAACGCCTTCCCGGTCGAGTCCGTCGAGCTCTACGAGGCCGCGATGATTGGCGACCGCGAGACCGCGGACGAGATCTACAAGTGGTTCTTGCCGTTGCTCCGCCTCGATACCGTACCGAAGTTCGTTCAGCACATCAAGTGGGTGCAGTCCAAGGTCCGCGGTTCCAACCCCTCGGTCCGCGGCCCGCGCCTCGCCCTCGACGGCGCCGACCTTGCCCTGGCTTCCAAGACGCTGCAGGTCGCCCTGAAGAACCGCCCGAAGATCAAGTAACATGACCACGCCCCTTCTCGGTCTGTCCTACCTCGGCTTCGCCCGCGGTCGTCCCGGCGCCTTCAGCTGGCAGTCGTTCAACACGACGACCTGGAACCACCTCCCGGAGTTCTTCCACTCCGCCACGGCCGAGGATGTCGCCACGGCCGGAAATCTCGCCGCCGAGGCGGCGCCGGTTCTCGCCGCCTTGTCCGGCAAGGCCAAGGCCGCGTTCCTGCGCGACATCGCCGCGCGCATCGAGGCCGCCACCCCGGCGCTGGCATCACGCGCGCAGGCGGAGACCTCCCTGCCCGAGGCCCGCTGCCTCGGTGAGATCGGCCGCACCATGGGTCAGCTCCGCCTCTTCGCCGACCTCGTCGAGAAGGGCCAGTGGGTCGATGCGCGTATCGAGACCGCCAACCCCGAGCGCAAGCCTCTCCCGAAGCCCGACCATCGCTCGATGTGCCGGGCCCTCGGCCCGGTCGCCGTCTTCTGCGCGAGTAATTTCCCTTTCGCCTATTCCGTCGCCGGCGGCGACACCGCTTCCGCCTTCGCGGCCGGCTGCCCCGTCGTCGTGATGGCGCACCACGCCCATCCCGGCGTCGCCGACATCATGGGCGGGGTGATCGTGGACGCCGTGCGCGCCGCGGGCCTGCCCGAGGGCACCTTCTCGATGCTGCAGGGCGACGGTCGCGAGGTCGGCCAGCTGCTCGCCAAGCACCCCGCCATCCGCGCGATCGGCTTCACCGGTTCGCGCACCGGCGGCCGCGCCCTCATGGACACCGCCGCGGCCCGCGAGGTGCCGATCCCGGTCTACGCCGAGATGAGCAGCATCAACCCCGTCGTCCTGCTCGAGGGCGCCCTCGCCGCGCGCGGCGAAGCCATCGCCACCGGCTTCGGGGCGTCCTGCACGTTGGGTGTCGGCCAGTTCTGCACGCAGCCCGGCCTGCTGCTGCTGGTCCGCTCCGCCGCCGCGGAAGCCTTCGCTGGTCATCTCGCCGCCCAGTTCCGCGCCGCGCCCGAAGGCGTGATGCTCACCCCGCCGATCCAGCAGGCCTACATCAAGGGGCTCACCGCGCGCTCCGGTCGGGGCGGTATCCAGACCTACGCGCCCGGCAAGGGCAGCGGTAAGCCGGGTAGGGCCTTGCCCACCTTGCTCGCCGTCGCGGCCAAGACCTTCCTGTCCGATAAGTCCCTGCAGGCCGAGCTCTTCGGCCCTTGCTCGTTGATCGTGTGGTGCGACGACACCGCGCAGTTGCATAAGGTGCTCGGCGCCCTGGAGGGCAACCTGACCGCCACCGTGCACGGCACGGATGAGGAACTCGCCGCGAACGCCCCGCTGATCGAGCGTCTCGCGACGCTCGCCGGCCGCGTGGTGGTCAACGGCTTCCCCACCGGCGTCGAGGTCTCGCACGCCATCGTGCACGGCGGACCTTATCCCTCCCTCTCGGATGGGCGCACGACCTCCGTCGGCTCCAACGCCATCTACCGTTTCTCCCGGCTCGTCTGCTACCAGAACTTCCCGGATGCCGCGCTCCCCATCGAGCTCCGCGCCGCCAACCCCTTGGGCATTCTCCGGATGGTCAATGGGGAGATGGTGAAGTAAGAGGGGAAGGGACAGGGACAGGGACAGGGACAGAATGGGTGGAGATATTCAGCGGCTCGAGGTCTATCCCTGACCCTAACCCTGGCCCTATCCCTGATTCTGAACCTTGATTTACCGTCCGACTAGCATCCCCCACCAGGTGCGGGTGTAGGGGAGGGCGAGGTTCTCGAGGCAGGCGGCGGTGAAGGCGACGTCGAGTTCCTCGCGCGGGTGACCGTCGAGCAGGTTCGCGGCTGCCAACTCGGCACGTCCGCGGCGCGAGGCGTCCACGATATTGCGGTGTTTCGCGGCGTGGATGGCCGCGAGGATGGCGGCGAGGACGGAGAAGGTCATCAGGCCGAAGATCAAGGCGCCTTCCTTCATGAAGACGAAGGCGATTAGGAGGAACGGCCATCCATTACCCCAGAGGATCATGAACGAGTCCCACGAGGACTGGGAACCGAGGCGGCGGTCGCGGTGCTGCAGGGCATGCCCGGCGAGGCGAGCGGCCCGCGCCACGTCGAAGAGCGTGCGTCCGTGGTAGGTTTCGGGTGACAGCTTGATCGCCGGCTCGAAGGCCGAGTAATAATCGGTGATCGCTAGGGAGGTCTCGTCGACGTCGACCTGCTCGATCTTGCCCCGGAGCAGGATGATGCGCGCGGCCTGCGCCCCGCTGATGCCGCGGACCAGCAGGACGCGCCCGTGTTTGCGGGTCAGGGACTTGAGCCGGCGGTAGGCCAGCCAAGGCAGGGCCAGCGCCAGCCCGCCCAGCAACAGGGCGAGGATCAGGAATTTGGCCTGCCACATGGACCCACGCTGGGGTTTCGCGCGTTTCCTTCAAGGTCTACCTTAAGCCAAGTTCGCATAAGGCGAATAAGCCCGGGTGGATTTTGGTCCGCTCGCTGCGCCCTGCGTTGACCCCGCGGGGTCAACCGCGTTGGATGGCGGGGTCATGAATCCCGAAGTCGTCCGCGAATACCTCCTGGGGCTGCAGGATCGCCTGTGTGCGCTCTTCGAGGAGGTCGATGGCCAGGCCAAGTACCATACCGATCCCTGGACCCGCACCGAAGGCGGCGGCGGCCGCACCCGCGTCATCGCCGGGGGCGCGGTACTGGAGAAGGGCGGGGTGGCCTTCTCGGATGTCCGCGGCAGCAAGTTGCCGCCCTCCGCCACGCACAACCGTCCGGAACTCGCCGGCCGCGGTTTCCGTGCGATGGGCGTCTCCGTCGTCCACCACCCGCTGAATCCTTACGCTCCCACCTCGCACATGAATGTGCGTTTCTTCTGCACCGACGGGCCCGACCCGGTCTGGTGGATGGGCGGCGGCTTCGATCTCACGCCCTATTATGGTTTCACGGAGGATGCCGTGTCCTGGCATCGCGCCGCCCGGGCGGCCACCGGCGAGCACTACGAGAAGTTCAAGGCCTGGTGCGACGACTACTTTCTCCTTAAGCACCGCGGGGAGGCCCGCGGCATCGGCGGGGTCTTTTACGACGACTTCACCGAGGGCGGCTTCGAGGGTGCTTTCGCCCTCATGCGTCGGGTGGGGGACGCCTATGGTCCCGCCTATGCCGAGATCCTTCGCCGCCGAGCCCATCTGCCGTACGGCCCCAAGGAGGTCGCGTGGCAGGAGGTCCGGCGCGGCCGCTACGTCGAGTTCAACCTCGTCTTCGACCGGGGGACCATCTTCGGCCTCCAGTCCGGCGGCCGGACGGAGTCCATCCTGATGTCCCTGCCGCCTCGGGTCCAGTGGCGCTACGCCCATCAGCCCGAGGCCGGCACCCCGGAGGCAGAACTAATCTCGCATTATCTGAAACCGCAGGATTGGCTGAAAGGGTCTTGATGAACTCCCGCGACCGCTTCCTCGCCGCCCTGCGTCGCCAGCCCCATGGCCGCGCCCCTGTCTGGATCATGCGCCAGGCCGGTCGCTACCTGCCCGAGTATCGGGCCCTCAAGGCCAAGTCCGACTTCGTCACGATGGTCCGCACCCCCGACCTTGCGGTCGAAGTGACGCTACAACCGCTGCGTCGCTTCCCGCAGCTCGACGCCGCGATCCTGTTCAGTGACATCCTGGTGATCCCCGAGGCGTTGGGCGTCGGTTATCGGTTCCGCGACGAAGGGGGCATCGCGATGGAGCGGGCCTTGGCCACCTCAGCCGACGTCGATGGCTTATCCGTCGCGGGCGCCGCCGACCGTCTCCACTACGTCTACCAAGCCTTGGCCTTGCTGCGCCGCTCGCTCGGGCAGGAGAAAGCTTTGCTCGGCTTCGCCGGCTCCCCGTGGACCTTGGCTTGCTACCTGATCGAAGGCGGCGGCTCCGAGGATTTCCCCCGGACCAAGGCGATGGTGAAGTCCGACCCTAAGTTACTACACCGTCTCCTCGGCATCCTCGCCGACGCGGTCGCGGAATACTTGACCAGGCAGTTCGCCGCGGGGGCCGACGCGATCCAGATCTTCGATAGCTGGGCCGGAGCCTTGCAAGGGGCCGATTACGAGGAGTTCTCCTTGCGCTATATCCGCGCGGTGCTGGAGCGGCTACCCGTCGGCGCCCCGGTCATCCTCTACGCCAAGGGCAAGTCCCCGCAGGCCGCCGCCCTGGCCGCCACGGGCGTGCCTTGCCTCGGCGTGGATTGGACCATGCCCCTCTCCGGGGTGCGCCGTCTCGCCGGGCGCCCGCTCTGCCTGCAGGGCAACCTCGACCCCGAATTCATGGTCGGGGAGCCCGCCGCCGCCCATGCCGCGGCCATGGAGGTCATCGCCGACAACGCGGGTGACCCCGGCCACATCTTCAACCTCGGCCACGGCATCACGCCCCAGGCCCGCATCGAGACCTTCCAGGCGGTCGTCGACGCCGTGGTTGCCTCCGGCGTTTGACAACGCCCGCCGTCCCGCCTCTTTCTGCCCTTATGTCCCGCAAAGGTATCCTGCTGCTGAATCTTGGTTCCCCGAAGAGCACTTCCGTGCCCGACGTGCGCAACTACCTGCGGGAGTTCCTGAATGACGACCGCGTCATCGACTATCCGGCCCCGCTCCGCTGGCTGTTGCTCGAAGGGATCATCCTGCGCACGCGCCCAAAGAAGAGCGCCGCCGCCTATGCCAGCGTCTGGACTCCGGAGGGTTCGCCCCTGGTGGTCACGACCGACAAACTGCGTGCCAAGCTAGAGAAGGCCACCGGCCTGCCGGTGATCATGGGCATGCGCTACGGCACGCCCTCCTGTGCCGAAGCCGTGCAGCAGGTGCTTGCCGCCGGCATCGATGACCTGTTCGTGATGCCGCAGTACCCGCACTATGCGATGTCCTCCTACGAGACCGTCGTCGTGAAAGTCCAGGAGGAGCTTGCCCGCCTCGCGCCCGGCGTGAAATACCACGTCCTGCAGCCCTTCTACAATGACCCGGCTTACATCGATGCCTTGGTTGCGTCCGCCCAGCCTTGGCTGAGCAAGCCGTTCGATAAGCTGCTTTTCTCCTACCACGGTCTGCCGGAGCGCCACTTGCGCAAGGGCGACCCGTCGAAGGCACATTGCATGAAGCGGCCGGATTGCTGCTCGCATTACAGCCCCTGTCAGGCGACCTGCTATCGCCACCAGTGCGTCGAGATGACGCGCCTCTTCGTCGCCGCCGCCGGCCTCAAGGAGTCGCAATACGAGCTCTCCTTTCAGTCCCGTCTGGCGGGCGAGAAGTGGGTTTCGCCTTATACCGACAAGCGGCTCGAGGCCCTGCCGGCCGAGGGCACCAAGAACCTGTTGGTCATGTGCCCGGCGTTCACGTCCGACTGCCTGGAGACCCTTGAGGAAATCCGCGAGGAGGGTAAGGAAACCTTCATCCATGCGGGCGGAGAACACTTCGCGCAAATCCCTTGCCTGAACGATTCGGACCTCTACGTGAAGTACTTGACCGACCGCGCGGCGACCTGGCAGCCGGACCACCGCTGAGCGGCCTTGCCCTCGGGGTGGGGTTGGGCTAGGCCAACGGGGCTTCCCCGCCATGCCCGCTACCGCCCGCCGCCTTGAAGGTTTCACGGAATCCGTCATCCGAGGGATGACCCGCCTGGCCAACCAGCACGGGGCCTTGAACCTCTCCCAAGGCTTCCCGGATTTCGACCCACCCGAAGCCTTGCTGGCCGCGCTGGAGCGCGCCACGCGCGGGCCGCACCATCAATACGCCGTCACCTGGGGCGCCCCGCGTTTCCGCCAAGCCCTCGCCACCAAGGTCAACCGCTGCACGGGCCTGGCGCTGGACCCGGATCAGCACTTTGTCGTCACCTGCGGCAGCACCGAGGCGATGATGGCGGCGATGATGACGGCGTGCGATCCGGGCGACAAGGTCATCGTCTTCTCGCCGTTCTACGAGAACTACGCGGCCGACGCCATCCTGTCCGGCGCGGAGCCCATCTTCGTGCCGCTGCGGGCGCCGGACTTCGCGTACGACCCCGCCGAGCTGGCCCGGGCGTTCGCCCAGAAGCCGAAGGCCATCATCGTCTGCAATCCCTCCAACCCGTGCGGCAAGGTCTTCACGCGCGCGGAACTGATGGAGATTGTCGGCCTCGCGGAGCGGTATGACGCTTTCGTCATCACCGACGAACCTTACGAGCATATCGTCTACGCCCCGCACGAGCACGTGCACGTCGCCACCTTGCCCGGGGCCTTCGAGCGCACCATCACCTGCAACTCGCTCTCGAAGACCTACTCGATCACTGGCTGGCGCCTCGGTTACGTGCAGGCCGCCCCGCACATCATCCAACGAGCCCGTAAGGTCCACGACTTCCTGACCGTCGGCGCCGCCGCGCCCCTGCAGGAGGCGGCCGTCGCCGGTCTCGAACTGCCGATGTCCTACTACCAGGAGATGGCCGTCGGATATGCCCGCAAGCGCGCCTTGTTCAGCGGTCTCCTCGCGAAGACCGGACTTAAGTACACCGAGCCGCAGGGGGCGTATTACTCGCTCCTCGACATCTCTCCCCTCGGTTTCAAGACCGACACCGAGGCCGCGGAATGGATGGTCAAGGAGGTCGGCCTGGCCGGCGTACCGGGCTCGAGCTTCTTCCGGGAGCCGGAGCACCGCTACATCCGTTTCCATTTCGCCAAGAAGGAGGAGACCCTGTTGGCCGCCGGCGAAAAACTCGCCCGCCTCGCCCGGGGGCGCTGAGCGGCCCGGACTCGCCCCGCGAAGAGACTTTTACTTCAGGCCGGCCGAACGGTGCAGGCGGGCGACTTCCTCGTCGGTCAGGGCCCGGTCGAAGACGGCGAGGCCGGCGAGCCGGGCTTTCAGGGCTTCGCCCAGCATGCTGCCGACCGCGTAGCGGGCGCCGACGGTGAAGTTGGCGCCGCCGCCGGGCTTGGTGGTGGCGTGCTTGGCGGGGTCGTAGGCGAAGATGCCTTTATCGTAGAAGTAGGGATTGATCCCGCGATGCCCGCCGTCGGGTCCTTCCTTCGTGAAGTAAGGGTCATCCCGTTTATCCTGCTTCGCGTCGACCTCGCGGACCTCAAGGACGCCGTTGTAGTACGCTTTGATCCAGCGGCCATCGTAGGTGAAGGCGAGGGTGATCCATGCACCCATCGGCAGGCGGGTGCGGTTGGCGGCGTAGTCGGCGCACCAGGGGAGCGCGGAGCCGTCGGCGCGCCGGGAGTGGCCGCCCAGACCGGAGATATGGGGCGTCAGCTGCCCCGGACCTCCGTAGGTCGGCATGTTCAACAGCATCGCGTATTGCCGGGTGCCCGTGTCGTCGAAGGCGCCTTTGCCCTCGCTCCACATGCCAGCGATGGTCGAGCCGCGTTTGAGCTCATCCATGCGCACCACCGCGAATACCGATACGCGCGCGTTCGGGCCGGCGATGTTCAGGTCGCCGGTCCGGGCGTAAGGAATCTCCAGGTAGTGCTGGCCGAGGAAGTGGGCCGAGTAGCCTGAATAGGACCCACCTTCCACGCGCGGGATATCCGGGCCGACGGTCGTGAGCGGGTGCTTGTCCTTTGTGCCCTGGGAGAGGCGCGGGGTCGTCGGCTCCTCGCCGAAAGTCCAGAACGCGACCAAGCCGGAAGTCTTGGTCACCACCGAGGCGTCGCCCGTCGGGGTCGGCGCGGCGAAGCTTGCGAGGGTGAGAAGGGGGACGAGGACGAAGGCGCGCATGGTTCAGGCGAACAGGGCCGCGATGGGTTTGCCGCCGTCGGTCACCGGCACCGGCCGGGCGCCATCCTTCAGGTCCGCGTGGGTGTCGACCCCGAGGGCGGTCAGGATGGTGGCATGGAAGTCAGGCACGCTGACCGGGTCCTGCAGTACCTTCTTCGACAAGTCATCGGTGACGCCGTAGGCGCCGCGGTGGCGAAGCCCGCCTCCGGCCAGCACCATCGAGAAGGCGGAGCCCTGGTGGCCGCGGCCACCGCGACCGTCGAACTCCGCCGGTCGGCCGAATTCGGTCGCGACCACGATGAGCGTCTTGTCGAGCAGGCCTTTCGACTTCAGGTCCGTCGTGAGCGCGGCAAGGGCATGGTCCAGTTCGCGGATCAGCGTGTGCTGATGGGTGATCCCATCGTTATGGACGTCCCAGCCGGTGCCGTTGATGAAATTGAGGTTATGCGAGACTTCGATGAAGCGCACGCCGCCCTCGATCAGGCGCCGGGCGAGTAGGCAACGCTGACCGAACTCGCCACCGTAGGACGCCCGTAGGTCGGCCGGTTCCTTCGCGAGGTCGAAATGCCCCATGAACGCGGGCCCCGCCAGCCGGAAGGCCTCCCGCTGGGCGTCGGCGTATTCGGCCATCGCGGAACCCGCCGACGCCTCGCCCGTGCCGGCGAGTAGCGCGCGCCGAGCGGACTCCCGATCACTCGTCAGTCCCTCGGGGCGAGTGAAGCCCGCGGGCCCGGTCTGCGTGTCCACCAGGTAAACATAGCCGTCCTTCACGCCGAGGAAGCCCGGGCCGCGGCTGACGTTGGGGAAACCGATGAGCATGTAGGCCGGGACCTTCGGGTCGACGGCCCCGCGGCGGTGCGCGACGATCGAGCCGAGCGAGGGGTAGAGGGCGTTGCCGCTGACCATGCGGCCCGTGTGGACTAGGTTCGTGGCGAAAGCGTGCTCGTCGATGACCTTGTGCTGCACCGAGCGAACGGCCGTCATGTGCTCCATCAGCTTGGCCGTCCGCGGGAGGTGTTCGCAGACGCGGACGCCCGCGACGGAGGTCTCGATGGAGGGGTAGAGCGAGCCGGCCTTCTTCTTGGCAGACTGGTTATCGCCGACCGCCTTGGGGTCGAAGGTGTCGATCTGGCCCATGCCTCCGCCGAGCCAGATGAAGATGCAGTGCTCGGCCTTGCCCTTGGGCAGGTGGAGGGGGGTGGCTCCGGGCAGCTGCGCGGCGAAGGGCGCAAGCCCCAGGGCGGTGAGGAAGGTGCGGCGGTCCATGGGATCAGTGATAGAGGGCTTCGGGGGAGTTGACGAGCGCCCAGAGGGCATCCTCGGCGCGCTGGCGCCAGCCAGCCTCGAGACGGGAGGTCGCCGGGTCGCCCCGGCGCGCGTCCTCGGATTCTTGCTGGCGGACCAGCGTGGCGTCCTTGTCCAGGTGATTGGACCACGAGACGTAGTAGGCCGGGCGGCGCGGACCGGGCGTCCGATGTTCGGTGGGCGGCGTGATGCGGGTTACGAAGCCTGGTCGGAGGCGATCCGCGTAGCGCTGTAGTTCGGCCGGGGTCGGTCGTCGGGTGAGCACGCGCAGGAAGAGGGTTTCCACCAAAGCCTCCGGCGAGGTGGCCTCCCGGCAGAGCGCCGTGGCGCCATGGTCGTCGCTCAAGCCCGTGAGCCACGTCCCCATCACGCCGTTGGCCAGGATCGCCGGTTGCAGGGAGTTGGCGGCGTGGTCGCGCTCGGACAGCGGGTCCGGTCGGCTGGCGCGCCAACCGAAGGCGGCGAGCACGTCGCCGACCGCCTGGATGCGAGGCAGCGCGAGAGCGGGGCGGTCGCGTTCGTTGGACGTCGAGGTCAGCATCCACGCGCGGGTGGGCTGACCCAGCGAGATCGAGTTGTCGGACTCGCGGATGCCATCGATATCGAGGCTGACCTCCTCGGTGCGGAACGGTTTACCGGTCGCGGCGAAGAGCCCGTCGACCACCTGTTCGGCGGTCAGGCGGCGCGGCGCGCGGGCGGCGTAGAGCTCGGGCTGCGTCCGCAGCGACGCATCGTCGTCGCGCTGGTACGCCTGGGAGTTGAGGATGAGCCGGCGGACGTGGTCCGCCTCGTACCCGCCGCGGACCAGTTCGCGCGCCAGCCAGCGGAGCAGGGCCGGGTGGGTCTGGCGGCTGCGCTCGAAATCGCCGGACTGCTCGACGAGACCGCGGCCCATCAGCTGCGTCCAGAGCCGGTTGACCATCACCTGGGCAAAGCGCTCGTTCTGTGGCGCCGTCAGCAAGGTCGCCAAACGGTCACGCGGGTCATGCGGGTCGCGCGCCAATTCGTCGGCCACGCTCTCGGTCGCGAACTCCGGGAAGGGCCAGTGCGGCTGGACGGTCGCGCCCGGGGCGAGGGTCACCTCGATGAGCGGCTTGCGGCCCCCTTCGCGGAGCTTGTCCATCGCCACGCTGCTGGTGGCCGGGACCTGGACGCCTTTGGTCTCCAGGAGCGCCGCCAGCGCGAAGACCTGCTCCTGCTTGGTCGAGGTGGCGGGCGAGTCGTGGCAGCGGGCGCACTTGGCGTCGACGCCCAGGAAGGCGGCCGTCAGCACGGTGGCCTTCGCGGCCATCGGCACGTCGTTCTGCGAGGCCATGCCGAAGCCGGCGGGACCGCCGAAACGCTCGCTACCTTGCAGGCGGACGAGTTCGGTCACGAAGAGGTCGAGTGGTTTATGGTCGCGCAGGCTTTCATGGATCCACCAGCGGAACGGGCCGGAGTTGTTCAGCGTGGGGTTGAGGATGTTCGGGTTCTCGGCGAGGAGGTCCTGCCAGAGGCCCATCGCGGCGTCGGCCGCGCGCGGGTCGGCCAGCAGGCGATCGATCACCCGGGACCGCTTGTCGGCCGAGCGGTCGGCCTCGAAGGCGGCGATCTCCGCGGCCGTGGGCGGCACGCCCACCACGTCGTAGGTGACGCGGCGCAGGAAGGCCAGGTCGGAGCAGACAGGGGCGACCTGGGTCGGTTGGGGGCGGAATTCCGGCCAGTGGGCGCCGTCCTGGATCCAGCGGCGAAGGAGCGTCTGCTCGGCGACCGAGAGTCCCGGGCCTTTCGGCGGCATCCTCTCCTCGTCATCGGTCGAGCAGATGCGGGCGAGCAGCGCGCTCTTCGAGGGATCACCCGGAACGATGGCCGGGCCGTCGGATTTTCCTCCGTGGAGCGCGCCGGCGCGGGTGTCCAGGTGCAGGCCGCCCTTCGCCTTCGAGCCCTGGTGGCATTCGAGGCAATTGCTTTCGAGGATGGGCCAGACCTTCCGGTGGAAATCGAGGTCGGACTGGCGGCCGACCTCGGCGCGGTAGGCGGCCAGTTTATCGGCGATGAAGGCGTCGATGGGGTTGAGGGCCGTAAAGCCTTGAGGGCCGTAAATAAAGCCGGCGGGGAAGGCCGGCACCGGGATCTCGGGCGTGGACCGCAGCCAAGCCTGTCCCGCCTCGCGGCGCTTTCGCCAGTAGTCCGCCTCCGTGGCGCGGGCGTCCGCGCGGTGCCTGTCGTCGAGGGCGGTCAGGCGGACTTCCTCTTGGGCGGCGTAGCGGGACCAGCCCGCGTCATCGTAGGTCGCCGTCGTCGCGCCGGGTCCCAGCAGGCTCCAGGTCTGGCTGCCTGCCAGCGAGATCGCCGCGACCGTCTCGCCCAGCTCCGCCCGTCGGCGCGACTTCGGGTTGATCACGTAACCGACGATGGTCTCGAGCGCGATGCGGTGTTCGCGACCGTCGCTCGTGAATTCGCACCATGCTTCGCGGTTGCCCGGTGGCGCGAAGCGGAAGGTCGGCCCCAGGTCGAGGAACTTGTCCTGCACCTTGATCGGCTTGTCGTCGGAGCCGGCGGGCGGAAAGGGGGTGGTCAGCACCAGCCGGTCGTCGATGAAGAGCGCCGCGGCGCCGCGCCCGCGCAGGAGCAGCCGGTGCTTGCCGGCCGGCAAGGTCACCTTCGCGCCGGCGCGGAAGAAGTAGGGACTGCCGCGGTCGCCGCGGACGCCGGTCGCGACGTAAAGGTGGGGCGGGCGGAAGAAACCGAAGGCCGGCGCCGCGTAGCTTTCCGTGGTCGGCAGGACCTCGCTCGGCCAGGCGTTCTTCTCTGGCTTCCATCCGGTCGCGAGCTGGACCAGGACCTCGCCCGGTCTCACTTGGTCCCAGGCGGTGAAGGAACTCGCCTTGACCACGGGGGCCGCGCCCTGCGTGGCCTTGTGGCCCGTCGCCGGGGCGCTGTCGTTGCCGGCGTTCGCGCTGGCGTCGCGCGGCGCCGCTACCGCGACGGCGAGCGGGGGCAGGGTGGTCCGGAAACGTCCGGTGAGTTCCTGGGCCGAGAGCGCCCGCCGATGCACGGCGACCTCATCGAGCCACCCCGAGAAGCTGTTGTTCGGGCTACCCGCCATCGATGAGCCAAGCCAGACCGCATCGTCGTCCACGAGGGGGGCTTCCCGGGTAGCCCCGCCCATGTCCCAGGCACCTTGGATTTCCTGTCCGTCGACATAGCCACGCACGCTTGCCGGGTCGCCGAAGACATAACTCACCGCGACGTGATGCCAGCGCCCGTCGTCGATGACGCCGCGCTTGGTGGTCCAGCGGTGCCAACGGTCATCACCTTGGTCGCCGGCAGCCGGGGTCGTCGCGAAGAGGAAGCTCGGGCAGGCGGAGCCGTACATCTCGCGGAGGCGGAGCGCCCAGTTCTGGTTGGAGGAGCCAGCCTTCGTCCGGCCTTTACCGATCAGGTAGACATTGGAGCCCTTGCGGAGACCATCCAGTTTCACCCAGGCCTCCAAGGTGATTGCGTCACCGTTCTTGAAATCGAAACCACTGGCTGGGCCCGTGTCGGGTAAGACTAAGTGGGCGCCTTTACCGTTGAACTGAGCTGAGGCGTTTTTCTGGTCAAAGGTTGGGTAATCAGGTCGGCGGGGGCCGGGTTGCGCGAAGGTCACACCCCCGACGTTGGCGACCGCGGGTTGGGCCGTCCCGTCGAACGACCACGTCGGTGCTTCCGCCGCGGCAAGGGTGCCGAGGCAACTGGCCAAAGCGATGAGACGGGGTAGGCTCATGGGGACGCATTTAGGACACGGAAGAGGGCGAAATGTTCAAGGGGGAAAGGTAGGGGCAGCACCGCGTGCTGCCCTACGGGAGTATAGAGTACCGAGTGCCGATTAGGAAGATGGTAGGGAGCGCTAACCGCTATCCGCCAACGCCTATCCGCTACCACCGTCATTTGGTAGGGGCGTGGTTTGCCGCGCCCTTCTGCGGTGGAGGGCAAGGCGAAGCCTTGCCCCTACCCGAGACAAACGACACGGTGCGCTTTACCGTCTACGGTCGAACGGACGCGACGCAGTCGCGCCCCTACCCGGATTGGGTGACGGCGGTTAGAGGCTGGCGGTTGGTTAATGCAGGAGGCCGCTAGGTCAGCACGCAGTGCCAACCCTACCCGAGATGCAAGGTCATAAAAAGGGGATGAAACGGGGAAGCGGAATAGTAGCAGGCGGCCGAAGGCCGCCGCACAACCCCTAGCCAACCATACTCCAGCCAACGAGTCCCCTCCTGTCTCCACCGGTGCACCTTTGCACCTCTGCACTGCCTCCCCTCGTTCTCTTAAAACTCTCCGAAGCCGAATTGGTCAGCGAGCGCGAGGCAGTCCTTCACCGGACGGAGTCCTTTGGAGGGAGTGGGGTCCTGCAGGCAAGCGGCGGCGCAGCAGACGGCGAGGCGGAGGCGTTCCTGGATTCCGAGGTCTTCGTGTAGGCCGTAGAGCATGCCGGCAGCGAAGGCATCGCCGGCGCCCGTAGCGCCCTTGCTGAAACCGACCGGGAGTTTGAGCGAGGGCTGCTTCAGGCGGAGGCCTTCGGCGGTGGCGCAGACGGCGCCGTGCTCCGTATGGATGGTGACGGTCTTCTTGACGCCGAGGGAGAGCAGCTGTTCGGCGGAGCGGAGGAGCCAACCAGCATTCTTGGGGTCGATGATTTCGCCGAGGCTCAGGCCGGCTTCGATCTCGTTGATGACGAGGTGGTCGGTGAGGGGCAGGGCGCTGAGCGCGATTTCGCGGAACTGCGGGTGCGAGGCGCTGCACATGTCGACCGAGGTCTCGAGGCCGGCGGAGCGGGCATTGAAGAGTAATTTCGCCGCCACCGTCTGGCCGCCCTCGAAACTGTCCAGCCGATCCAGTAGCATGAGGTAGCCAAGGTGCAGGATGCGGGCGTTGGTCTTGCTGAACGAGCAGTGTTTGACGTCGAAGTAGGCGTTGGCACCGCGGCAGTGGAAGAAGGTGCGGCGTCCGGTGGACTGCACGGTCATGGCGTCGGTGTAGGACGTCGAGTGCTCCTTGCTCAGGTGCAGTATGGCGACGTCGATCCGGTGGTTCTGGCAGTCGCGCTTGATCCACTGGCCGTTGGGGTCGTCGCCGACGAGCCCGCAGGCCGCGAGAGGGAACTCGACCTTCATGGCCGCGAGGTCCTTGAGGACGTTGTAAGGGCCACCGCCATTGGAGCGCGATTCGCTCAGGATGCTCGCCAGCATGTCCTGGGTCGGGTAGCCGTCGATGACTTTGACGTAGTCGACGATGAAGTTGCCGGCGGCAAGGATGCCTTGGCGGGGAGTCTTAGGCATGAAGGTCAGAGGGAGACGACGGTGCCTTGGGCCTGCGACTGCAGGGCGGCGGCGAAGATCTCATGGGTGGCGACGGCTTCCTCGGGCGTGGCGCAGCCGAAGCGGCCGTTGAGCAGGCCGGCGCGTTCCATCAGGTAAGCGGCCCACATCTGCTGGATGACGTCAGCGAAGCCGGGTTCGAAGATGCCCCCTGTGACGGTCTTGAAGGGCGTGCTGAAGCCGAGCTCGGTGCGCTTCCAGAACTGTTCCTTGCCGCGCTCAAAGAGCCAGAGGGCTTTGGTGTCAGCGGTGCTGTAGCGCACGCCGCCATCCGTCCCGAGGATTTCGATATACCACGTATTGGTGGCACCGGGCATGAGTCGCTTCATCTCGAGGCGCATGGGGACGTCGTGGCCGCCGACCTTGATCCAGGTATTGAGCAGGGCGTTATCCCAGGTGTCGCAGTTCGCGACGCCGCCCTTGCCGTCGGGTCGCTGCGGGTAGCCCTTCTGGAGCTGGGCGAAGACGCGGGAGGGCTTCCATCCCAGACGGAGCGGGATATGGCAGGCGTGCATGCCGAGGTCGTTCAGGGCGCCGCCTTCGCCGCACAGGGCGTTCATCCGCTTCCAGTTCGCGGCCTTGGTCGGGTCGAGGTCGCTGCTGTGGTGGAAGCCGGAGACGACTTCGAGGATGCGGCCGATCGACCCGGACTTCGCGAGTTCGAAGGCGCGCTGCGCGCCCGGGAAGAAGGGCATCTCGGAGCTGCAACGGACGAAGCGGCCGCTGGCCTTGGCGGCGGCGTGGATGCGACGGGCGGAGGCGAGGTCGATGCCGAAGGGCTTTTCGGCGAAGAGGTCCTTACCGGCGGCGAGGACGTCGCAATACAGCTGCTCATGCAGGTTGTGCGGCACGGCCACGTAGACCACGTCGACTTCCGGGTTGGCGAGCAGAGCCTTATAGTCGGTGGTCTTCTGCGTGCAGGAGGGGATGCAGTCGAACCACGAGAGCGTGGCGGGGTTGAGGTCGGCCACGGCCGTGAGGACCGGGCGGACCGAGACGTCGGTGAGCGCGCACCAGCGGGCGAACGCGCTGGCCATTTCGCGACCCATGAGGCCGCCGCCGATGATGCCGATTTTTACGGGAGACATGAGGGGAAGTTGATGAGTTGAATCGTTGAATGGTTGGCCAGAGGGATTTCAGCGCTCTGCGCGGTAAGCTCGGGCCAGCAGGGTCACGGGTTGGAGGAGAGAGATAGGTGAGCTGGCTTGGCGGAGGCCACGGGCGATTTGAAGGTGGCACCCGGGGTTCGCGGTGGCGAGGACGGATGCACCGGTGCCGATGACGTGCCCGACCTTACGGACGAGGAGCTGTTCCGACTGCTCTGGCTGGGTGATGTTATAAATCCCGGCGCTCCCGCAGCACCAGTTGGCCTCGGGAAGTTCGACGAGCTTCAGGCCAGGGATGAGTTTAAGGAGGTCCCGCGGCTGCTTGGTGACCTTCTGGCCATGCGTCAGGTGGCAGGAGTCGTGGTAAGTGACGATGAGGTCGCCTAGGCCCGTCCGCGGGGCGAGACAGCCGTACTCCAGCAGCCACTCGTGGATGTCCCGTAGCTTGGTATCCCAGAGCTTGGCCAGCGGCGCATAGACGGGGTCGTCCGCGAGCAAGGCGCCATAGTGGCGGAGATGATTCCCACAGCCGCCCGAGTTTGAGATGATGCCGTCGAACTGAGCCGGCGGAAAAAGGTCAATCATGCGCTTGGCCAGCGTCTTGGCCGCGTCGGGTTCGCCGTTGTGTGCGTGCAGCGAGCCGCAGCAGGGCTGGACGGAGGGCGTGTGGACCTCGCAGCCATTGGCCAGGAGGACATCGGCCGTATCGCGGTTCAGTTCAGCGAAGACTAGGTCCTGGACGCAGCCGGTAAGCAGGGCCACGCGGTGACGCGACTTAGCGGGCGTCTCGACCGGACGAATCAGTTGCGGCGAAAACTTTGTGGCAATGGTCGGGCACTGCGGCTCGAGGCGACGGAGATCCGGTGGAAGTAGTTTCGTCAGGCCGATTTTCCGGAAGGCGGTTTGCAGGCCGAGGCGTTGATAAAGCCAGAGCAGTCGACCGGCGAAGCGGAGCAGACGGGGCCGCATGAATAAACCACGCATCGTGACCGTCCGCCAGAAGCGGCTAGTGAAGGTTTGGTTCAGACCAGCGGACTGGACTTCGGCGCGGGCGGTCTCGAGTAGGTTAGAATAATCCACGCCCGCGGGGCAGGCCGTCTCACAGGCCAGGCAACCGAGGCAGTAGCTCATCTCGTCGGCGAAGGCCGGTGACAGCTTGAGTTCACCGTCAGCCACTGCCCGCATGAGCGAGATACGGCCGCGGGGGCTATGCCGCTCTTTCTTCGTCGCGACGTAGGTCGGGCAGGCCGGGAGGCACATCCCACAATGCATACACTGCTGCAGGATCGAGTAATCGAGGAGTTTGAGCGAAGGCTTCATCCCTCAGTCGAAGATCTTGCCAGGGTTGAGCAGGTTGCGTGGATCCCAGGCGCGTTTGATTTCACGCATGAGGTCGTGGCTGTTCTCGCCGACTTGACGGCGCAGCCAGGCTTTCTTGGCGAGGCCAACGCCGTGTTCGCCGGTGATGGTGCCACCGAGCGCGAGGGTCTTCGTCACGATTTCCTCGAGCGCTTCGTGAACGCGGGCCATTTCCGCCGCGTCGCGTTCATCGGTCAGGAAAGTCGGGTGCAGGTTGCCGTCGCCCATGTGGCCGAAGGTGCCGACGAGCAGTTGGTGTTTCTTGGCGACCTCGGCGACAAAGGCGACCATCTCAGCCAGCTTGTCGCGCGGGACCGTGACGTCCTCGAGGATGGTGGTCGGTCGAACACGGGCGAGGGCAGAGAAGGCGGAGCGGCGGGCGGAGGCGAGTTGCAAGGCCTCGGCGTCATCGCGGGCCACACGGACATCGCGGGCGCCACGGGCGCGGGCTAAGGCCAGCATCTGTTCGGCTTCTTCGGCGACGGCGGCGGGGTGTCCGTCGGTTTCCATGAGCAGGAGTGCCTCGCAATCGCGTGGCAGGCCAATTTTCGCATAGTCTTCGACGCAGCCGATGGTCATGCGGTCAAGGAACTCCAGTGTACAAGGGATGATCTTGGCTGCGATGATATCTGACACCGTTTGGGCGGCGTCTTCCATTCGATCGTAGCTCGCCAGCATCGTGCGGCGGGCGGCGGGGCGGGGCAGGACCTTGAGCAGGACTTCAGTGATGATACCGAGTGTACCCTCGGAGCCGATGAAGAGGTCCTTCATCGAGTAACCGGCGACGTCCTTGACGCAGGCGTTGCCGAACTGGGCGATTCGTCCGTCGGGCAGCACCACTTCGAGTCCCATCACGTAATCGCGGGTGACGCCGTATTTGAGGCCGCGCAGGCCACCCGAGTTTTCGGCCACGTTACCGCCGATAGTACTGATTTTCATCGAGCCCGGATCGGGCGGATAAAAGAGACCGTGCTGCAGGACGGCGGCGTCGATGGCGGCGGTAATCACGCCGCACTGGGCGCGGACGGTGAGGTTGGCGGCGTCGACCGAGAGAATTTTATCTAGGCGCGTTAAGCAGAGAATGATGCAACCTTCGGAGGGTACGCTACCGCCGCTGAGTCCCGTGCCGGAGCCGCGGGTGACGATGGCACGTCCATATTCACCAGCGAATTTTACCACCGCGGAAATTTCCTCGGTGGAGCCTGGAAGCACGACGATTTCGGCCGGACCCTTGAGGGCCGCCGTGCCGTCAAAACCGTAGGGAATCGTATCCTCTGGGCTCGTCAGCACATTCTCGCTGCCGACGATAGCACGGAGGCGAGCGAGTTGGGCTGTGCTGAGCGCGAACACGGTCGGCTCAGATCAGCTTCAGGGCTTCGTCGACCGACACGTTGCGGTGCACCATCGCCATGAGTGCCTGCGTGATGCCGCGGGGGTTCGGGTGCTGGATGACATTACGGCCGTAGACGATGCCCGAGGCGCCCTGTTTGAGGAGCCCTTCGGTGCGGACGAGGATTTCCTTATCGCTCACGCGGCCACCGCCGCGGACCAGGACCGGAGTACCCGAGGCGATTTCGATGACCTTGTGGTATTGCGAGACGTCGTCGGTCGGATCGGCTTTGATCACGTCGGCACCGAGTTCGACCGCTTGGCGGACCAAGTGCAGAATCTTTGTGAGGTCGCCATCGACCATGTAGCCGCCCGCGATGGCGTTGGGCTGGAAGACCAGCGGCTCGACCATCATCGGCATGCCGTAGTAATCGGCCTGCGGCTTCAGTTTGAGAATATTCTCCATGCACTGCGCGGTCACGTCGGGTGCGCCTGGAATCTGGAAAAGGTTCACGCAAACACAGGCGGCATCGAGGCGAACGGCTTGGAGCATCGTCTCTTCAATCATTAAGCTAAACGCCGTGTCGGGGAGTTCCTTGCCGTAAACATTGGCGGTGTCGGTGCGGAGGACGAGGGCCGGCTTCTGCTTGCCTGGGATGGACTGCAGGTGGCGGGCCTGACCGACCGTGAGCTGGATTGCGTCGGGGCCGGCGTCGACGAGCGTCGCCACGACTTGGCGCATGTCCTCGATGCCCTGCAGGAAGCCGGGCTGGTTGAAGAAGCCGTGGTCGACGGCGACGTCGAAGCAGCGCTTAGACGAGGCGTTGAAGAGGCGGTTGAGGCGATACTGCTTCATGAGGGATTGGGTAGGGACTTAGCTTAGTCCCATGAGGTGCTTTAGGATATAGAGCTCGAGTGCTTCGTAGTCACGGGCGTCGCGATACTGTTGGATGAGCTTTTGATCGACCGAGCGCACCTTGGCCACGAGCGCAAGGAACAGCTCGCGGCTATTCTTGAGGTGGTCGGTGACCGGGCTGCCGCGTTGGGTGCGGATGGCCTTGACGTCTAGGCCGATGAATTCGCCGCGGCGGCCGTAGCCAGATTCCTCGAGGACGCGGACCTGGTTGAAGGCGGCGCGAAGGTTGGCACCGCCGAAGTTCTTGTCCTGGTCGTATTTCAGTCCGTTCTGGTCGTTCAGGTGGACGCTTGCGAGTTTGTCATGGGCGAGGGCGAAGGCCATCTCATCACTGGCATCAAGCCCCGCGAGCATGGCGTGGGCGGATTCGATGAGACCCTTAACGCGCTTATGGTCCTTGGAGGCGTAGGAGAGGGTGAGGGCATGACCGATGGTCGGTACGTAGGCTTGGTCGGTCGGCTCATTCGGCTTCGGCTCGATCCAGATCTCGATGTTACGGTCGTAGTCGAGCATCGCGTTGACCGTTTCGAGCAAGCGCTGGTAGGCGAGTTTGGCATCCTTCGCTTCGCGGATGTACGTGCCTTCGCGGGCGAGCCAGAGCACGATGGCCTTGGAGCCGACGGCGTTGGCGATATCGATGCACTTCTTGGTGCGATCCCAGGCGTAGGCGCGATCAGACGCGCTATTGGAAGTGTAGGCACCATCGACCGTCTGGTCGGCGAACCACAGACGTGGGGCGACGAACTCCGGGGTCAGGCCTTGGTTGGCGAGCATCGCCTTTACCTCGGTCGCCTTTTGCTGGATTTGGTCGGGCTTAAGGCCGTCCATGCCTGGGACGACATCGTCGTCATGGAACTGCACGCCTTCAAAGCCGAGGGGGCGGTAGAGGGCGAACTTCTCCTCGTGGGGGAAGGCCTTACGCACCTCGCCGCCGAACGGGTCGCCGCCCTCGCTGATGTTCCAGGGGCCGAAAGAGAATCGATACGTGACGGGGGTGGTCATGGGGTGGCCTTTAGGACACGAAAGCGGGGGTAATGTTCAAGGGGGAAAGGGGTGAGTTACGGCCCTACGGCTTCCGACAGGTGACCTTCTAGACAGATGGCTGCGCCTGCTTCGCTTATTAATATCGGAAAAGTCCCTCCGATACCCAGAATTTCCCTAACCCCATGAAACTCACCACGCTCCTCCTGCTGGCCGCTGCTTCCGTCTCCTTCGCCGCCGATCCGGCGCTCACGATCTACAATGGCGGTTACGCCGTGGTGCGCGAGACGCTGCCGATTGATCTCAAGTCTGGCGTCAACCAGGTCTCCTTCGCCGGCGCGACCGCCCAGGTCGAGGCCGACTCCGTCCTCCTGCGCGACCTCGCGGGCAAGTTCGAATTCCGGATCCTCGAGCAGTCCTACCGCAACGACCCCGTCTCACAGGCGATGTTGCTCTCGCTCTTCGAAGGCAAGGCCCTCGAGTTCGTCCGCCACGAGCCGAACAAGCCCGACCGCACCCTGACCGGCAAGGTCGTCCGCAGCGGCTTCGTCCCTGGGGGCAATTTCGTCGAGCCCATCATCGAGGTCGACGGCAAGCTGCAGTTCTCGCTCCCGGGCGAGCCGGTCTTCCCGTCCTTGGGCACCGACAACGTCCTCAAGCCGACCCTGAACTGGAAGCTGCAGGCCGCGACCGCCGGCAAGTTCGAGGCCGAGGTGGCCTACCTCAGCCGGGGCTTCACCTGGGAGGCCAGCTACAACCTCGTGGCCGAGGAGAAGGGCGACACCTTGGACGTGGTCGGTTGGGTCACCATGAACAACCAGAGCGGTATGACCTTCCCGGAGGCCAAGATCAAACTCATGGCCGGCGACGTCCAGCGCGTCGCGGAAAACCATCCGCCGATGGCGATGGCCGCGGCCCGTGGAGGGGTGGTGATGGATGCCGCCGTGGTCACCGAGAAGTCCTTCGACGAATTCCACCTCTACACCCTCGCGAACCCGGCGACGCTCCGCGACAAGGAGACCAAGCAGGTCGAGTTCGTGCGCGCGACGGGCGTCAAAGCCGAGCGAATCTACGTCTTCGAAGGCCGCGGCAACACCCGCCGCGGCGCCCCGGGCAAGGTCCAGGTCTACCGCGAGTTCCGCAACACCGAGGCCAACAAACTCGGCCTCGCCCTACCGAAGGGCAAGGTGCGTTTCTATTCGCAGGACGGCGACCGCCAGCTCGAGTTCGTCGGCGAGAACACCATCGACCACACGCCGAAGGGCGAGGTCATCCGCGTCCTGACCGGCAACAGCTTCGACCTCGTCGGCGAGCGCCGGCAGGTCAACCAGACCGAGGACGGGGCCAACCGCGTGGCCACGCAGACCATCGAGGTCAAGCTGCGCAACCGCAAGGCCGAGCCCGTGGTCATCCGCGTCCGCGAGCATGCGACGCGCGGCGGCAACTGGACGCTCACCGCGCAGAGCCAGCCTCACGAGAAGGTGGACGCCACGACCTTCGAGTTCGTCGTGCCGGTCCAGCCCAACGAGGAGAAGGTCGTCACCTACACGATCCGCAGCACCTGGTGAGCCGGCTCAGCCCGCCGCGCGGGCCACTTGGGCGACCATGCCCCGGTGGTGTGCCGCCGCGCGGTCCCGGGCGGCGGCCGCCTTGATGCGAGCACCCCGCGGGTCCTTGGCCATCGCCAGCACAGCGTCGGGCAGCCGCGCCACCTGCGCCTCGTCGTCGAAATCGAACAGCCAGTCGCCCAACCCGAGGTCGCGCCACATGAAGCCCTTGGTCGTCTGGGTCTCCCAGCGGCAGACGATGGCCGGGATGCCGTTGCCGATGGCCATGATCGGGCTGTGCATCTCGTTGCCGAAGAGGCCGGCGCTCAGGCGGTACACGCTCAGCGCCTCGTCCGTCAGCCAGAAGTCCGGCTTCCAGGCGCAGCGCGCGCGGGCCGTCGGCGAAAGCCGGTCGAGGATCATCTCCTTGCCGAGGGCCATCTGCGTCTCGTCCTCCGGGCACAGCAGGACCTTGAGGTCCGTCTCGCGGGCCAGCCGCTCGATCGCCGCGCGGTGGGGCGCATGGTCGTGGTCCTTCAGCCGGTCGTTCATCGCCTGCTTCACCGGGTCCAAGGCCGCCTTCTTCCGCGGGATGGTCCAGTAAGGCGTCTGTCGGTAGCGCGGCAGGCAGCAGAGGAACTTGCCCGGCTGGAGGTCGAACCGTCGCAGCAGGGCGGTCGCCTTGGGCTCGTCGGCCAGATCGACCGCGAAGGCGCCATCCGGCCCGAAGTCCATCAACGGCGATGCGACGCCCTGCGAGCGGGCGAAGGCCAGCGAGACGCTGTCGCGGAAGTAGACGAAACGCGCCCCGGTCAGCAGGCGGAGGACCCGTTCCGGCGCGTTGGCGGCCACGAGCGTGATGCCGAAGACGCCGTAGGGCTTGCCGGTCGACTTCGCCCAGCGTTCGACCGCGTCCGTCCCCACGAGGGAAGGGCCGGAGCCGTGCAGGAGGAAGTCGCAGCGGGCGAAGGCCTCGGTCAATTCGGCGGAGGTCTGCGCGAACCGCAGGGCCGGGAAGCGCCTTTGCAGCATCTCCTTCACGCCGTTGCCGACATCCCCGGGCCAGAGGGTGACCTCGGCCGCGGGCAGGTGGCGCTCGAGCAGGGCGAGCACGCCCGGGGTGTGGGCGATGTCGCCGATGTTCACCGTCTGCCAGGAGGAGCGCAGCAGGATGCGGGGCGCGCGTCCGGAAGGGGCGGCGCAGCCGGCGGCGAAGGTCGCCAGCAGGGTGGAGGTGAGGAAGTCGCGGCGGAGCATGTTACTTCACCTGGTAGATCTTGACGTCGTCGATCCAGACGGTGCTGGGCGCGAGGAAACTGAACCAGCGCTTCATGGGGTGGGCGAAGCCCTCGGAGCGGTGGCGGGCCACCAGCTTCCCGTCGACCGAGCAGCGCATCTCGTCGCCCTCCGTGACGAGCGTCAAGGCGTGCCACTCGGTGTCGGCCTTGAGCGGCGTCGCCAGGACCTTGCGCTTCAGCAGCGCCTCCAGTTCCGGCGGCAGCTTCGCCTTCGCGGCCGTGGCCGCTTCGCGTTGCTTGCGGATCGCGAGGTTCATCTCGCCCGTCATGCTGTCCTTCAGGGTCAGCTGGGTCGGGGACAGGATCGCATAGCCGAGGTGTCCGGCGTGCACCCCGGGCAGGGAGCGGTCGACGAAGCCCAGCTGCAGCGACTCGCCCTTGTTCAGGCCGGGGAAACGGAACCGCAGCGTGACGCCGCCGTCGGCAAAGCCCGCGTCGTGGTGGATGTGGATCGAGTGCCCCGCCGCCTTGGTCGCGCTGTTCACCTTCAGGATGCCCTCGTCGAGGTCGGCCTGCTTGACCTGCGGGACGCGGTCGGCGGTGGCGCTTTCCCAGCCGTTGCCGAGGGCCTTCAGGCCGTTGCCCGTCTCCTCGCGGTCGAAGGTGTCGGCGAAGATCAGGGTGCCCTTGGTCTGCAGCCAGGCGGTGTCGTCCGCGGCGGCGAGGGGTAGGGCGCCGAACAGGATCGTCAGGCTGAATGCTAGGGAGGCTCGAAGGCTCGGCATGGCGGTCACTGGGAGTATCGCAGGTTGTTGGCTTCTCCTTCGATGTGAAGGTTCAAGTCTTGGTCGGAAAGGGGCGTCTTACCGTTAATGGCGACGTTTTGCATCAGAATATCCTCCGAGCGGCAACGCAGCAGGCTCTTGCCGGCTTCGCTGTTGATCCTGATGTCCTTGAAGACGAAGCCCCGGAGCGTCGATCGAGGCCAGTTGACCCCAATCAGGGCGGCGGACGTTTCGATGCGGATGTCCTCGAAGCGGCAATCTTCATGCAGGCACTCTCCCTCATCCTCTGCCTTCAGCATCGCGTTCGTCGCGAGGAGGAGGGCGATGAGGCTCGTGAGGCGGAGGCGCATGGTCTGAGCCGATGGAAGCTGTGATCTCCGATGCGCCTCAGGAGGGTTTTGTTCCGATTATGCATCGGAAACATCAGTCTGGCCCTCGGTTTTACTGGGATTGGGGGTGTCCTGTCGGCGTGTTTCCGCCGAGGCCGCCGAAGTTAGGACGCGCGATTTCCGGATTCCTGTCACTCGGTGAAAGGACCGCCGCCGATTTTGCGCTCCGCTTCGTCGCTGAAGGTGGGATAGTTGTTCTCCGGGACGAATGCATCGGAAGCCTCGGGCTGGCCGATGGTTTCCTTGGCCGCGGTGTCCTGGGAGAGGGCGGCCAGGCCGAGGGCGCCAAGGAAGACGCCGCGAAGGGCGTCGCGACGGCTGATGCCGGCGGGGTGGCTGCGGTCGGGATTATCGGGCATCGGTGAAGGGGCCGGCGTCGCGGCGGGAGAGGATTTCGCGGACCTTGCGGCCGTCGATGGTCGCGACGTCGGCCTTGGTTTCGCAGGCGAGGGCGGCGGCCACCCCGGCGGCTTCGCCGAGGGCCATGGCCGTCACGGTCACGCGGGAGGAAGCCGAAGCGACGTGGGTGGCGCTATGGCAACGACCGGCGACCAGCAGGTTGCCGACCTTCTGGGGGATGAGGGTACGGTAGGAGATGTCGTAGGGCTTGGGCTGGAAGCCCGAGCCGGCGAAGGGCTTGTCGGTCGTCGTCTTGCGGGGGTGGATATCAAGGAACCAGCATCCCGTGGCGACGGCGTCGTCGTGGCGTCGATTGGTCTGCAGGTCTTCGACCGTGAGGCGTTCGACGCCGATGATGCGGCGGGTGTCGCGGATGCCGATGTAGGGCCCGGTCGAGATCAGGTAGCTGTCCTTGAAGGCGGGCACCTTTGCCTTCCACTCGCGGAAGATCGTCCACGCGTCCTGGCGTCCCTGCATCTCGCAGCGTGTGAGGTCGGCCGCATCGGTGGCGTCGCCGGCGATGCGGGTGGCGTGGATGTAGGCTTCGTCCTTGGCGAAGGCGAAGATCAGTCCCGGGCCGTAGAATTCGGGCAGCTTGCCGGCCTTATGGGCGTCGACGAGCGCCTGCTTGGCGGCGGGGCCCATCTCCTTGCTCGGGGTGACGTTGCCGATGCGGAAGTGCATCGTCAGGGGCATCATCTCGGGGTTCTTTTCCAAAGGCGCCCCGGCCCAGTTGGCGACATCGGCGTCGCCGGTGGAGTCGATGACCTGGCGGGCTTCGATGCGGACGAGCCCGTCCTTGTTCGCCACGATGACGGCGGTGACGAGGCCGCCCTTGGTCTCGACGTCGCAGACGAGCGAGTGGTAAAGCACGCTCAGGTGCTCCGAGTGGCGGCGGATGAGGCCGTCCATGAGCAGCTTGAACTCGTCGGTGTTCGGGATGTAGACCGAGCCCCAATACTTGGTGATCAGGTGCGCCGGCAGGTCGTCGATCCGCTTGGCATCGGGCTTGGCGAGGTCGAGCTCGCGGAGGAACTCGAGGGCGATGCCGCGGACGACGAAGCGGCCGGTCGGCTTATCGATCAGGCCGTCGAAGTAGGGTAGGCCGACCGCGGTGATGATGCCGCCGGCGAAGCCGGCTCGCTCGATGAGCAGCGTCTTCGCTCCGGAGCGAGCGCAGGCGAGGGCGGCCGCGGAGCCGGCACAGCCGCCTCCGCAGACCAGAACGTCAGTCTTGATGGTTTTCATGGTGAAATTCAGCCCCAGTATTGGGTGGTCTTTCGTTTGAGGAAATCGGCGCTACGGCGGAGCGGGTCGATGCCGTCTTCGATGCTGATCCAGCGTCGAAGCGGACGCGCTTCCGTTCGGTGAAGATGGCTTCGTAGTCGTTGAGTCCCTTGCCGATCTCGCCTGTGTCCCCTTCTGCGGCGCTGAGCCGATCGCCCCTCGGGGGCATGCGCGTGTCGCGGTCGTCAGTAGTGACGAACTTCAATCGCGGGCTTTCGGCGGCCTTGCCCGGGAGGATGTTCGGGGCGTGGCATTCCACGCTGTGCTTCTCGAAGATCGGCTTAGCTTCCGATTCGAAGGAGATGGCGGCAGGCAGGTCACCCAGTCCCAGCACCATGGATGCGGGGACTTGCCCGATGGCTAGGATGGGCGGGGTGACCATGATTATGGGTAACCCGCGCTCTACGATTGTTCCAGACCTTTACTTTCCATCCACGGCCGAGATAGCCTTGATTGGCTTAATGAGGCTCGGATCCTGGGCGCGAGGCCGGGGGTCGTGCCAGCGGGCGCGGGGCGCGGGAGCCTGGGCGTCGAGCCACGCGCCGAGGCGCAGGCGGAGTTCGGCCACGGAGCGGGCGGCGCCGTCGCCGAAGGCCGAGCTGCCGGCGTCGTCCGCGTAGGTCTTGACCGTGCCGGCGCGCAGGCCGGGGAGGGCGAGCACGGCGGCGCCGACGGCGTCGCGGTCCTGCCCCGAGGCGGCCGCGTAGATGGCGAGGTATTCGGCGAGCTGCTGCCCGGCGCGGAAGGCCTTGAGGCGCAGGCTGGGCATCGGGCCATCGGGGCCGGGGTAGAAGACCGCGAGGTCGTCGGGTTTGGTCAGGGATTCCAGCGTGCCGATGGTCTGCCAGGGCACCACGCCGTCGGCGCCCAGCGCCCACGTCTCCGCGCACCAGGCGGCGTTGCCGACGAGCGGTTGGCCGAGCTTGGTGGCGCTGCCATACATGTAGGTCAGCTTGCCGTCGCGGCGGTTGCGGCCGATCACGCGCTGCGGGTACTCGCGGAGCACGCCGGCCACCACGTCGACATTGGTGACGCCGTCGAGGAGGTCGCGTTGCCACTCGGGGCGGGAGATGTCGATGCGGAAGGCCTTGCGGACATCGGCGTAAGGCGCCGTGGCCTTCCAGAATTCCTCGCCGAAGCGGCGGATGGCCCAGAAGTCCTGCGTGTGCTGGGGTTCGTCGTAGATCCAGGCGGCCGAGGTGGTCTTCCAGCTGCCGGGCTTCCCGTTCTTGCCGTTCTTGAAGTAGACTTTGTTGTTCAGGTAGAACTCGAACATCGTCTCGTCCCAGCCTTTTTCGGAGAAGTGGCGGGCGAAGCCGGCGGCCGCGGTCGCGAACTCCCGCCAATAGTCGGGCCCGAAGGCGTGTTCGATCCAGTAGCCGCCCTTGAAGTACTTCTCGTGGTCCATCGGCCAGTTCTCGTTGAGCGGCAGGTAGAGGGCTTCGGTCGGCACCTTGCCGCGGGGCAGGTCGGCGAAGGCCGAGCCATCGGCGAGCGGGCCGAAGCGGCTGTCCCAGGCTGTCCAGTCGAAGGAACCATCGGGGCGGAGCTTCGGCGCGGCGGTGACGCGGCCGCTCCAGCCGTAGGTCAGGATGTTGAGCGTCAGGCGATGCTCATGGGCGAGGCGGAACCACGGGCGTTCCTGGTCCATCATCCCGTACCCGTTCATCTGGGCGATGAAGGAGAGCCGGTCGGGCAGGGTGAAGTTCCAGACCGTGACCGAGAAGGGCACGTCCTTGCCGCCGAGGCGGAGGGTGCCGCGGTGTTCCCCGGGCTGGGCGTTCTTTGGGATCTGGAACTCCAGCAGGCGTCCGTTCGGCGAGGCCACCAGCGGGTCTTGGTACGCACCGACCTTGAGCACGTCGAAGCGCCGGACCGGCAGGTCGATGACGACCCCTTGCGGGGCTTCCTCGAGCCGCATCGTCACTGCTTCGCCCTTGGCCGCGAAAAGCTTCAGGCCCGGGATCGGCAGGCCGGCCGCATCGGTGGCCTTCACCGTCGACGCCTCGGTCGCGAGCTTGGGCAGGGGCGGGAGTTCCGCCGCCTTGGCGGGCTTGAGCGTCGGATCGAGCGGGAAGGCCACCGTCGGGGCCGGACCGTCTTCGAGCCAGAGCGTGAAGTAGGGCGCGGACTTCCGGTTACTATCCTTGCTGGCGACGTAGCGGTTCGGGAAGAGCGTGTAGGTGAACCGATCGCCTTCGCGTTGGTATTCGCTGCCGACGTCGTCCATCACCAGGAACCCATAGCTCCGTCCGTCGAGGCGGGCCTGGACGACCGCGGGTTCGAGCGGAATCACCTGCCAGCGATTTTCGTCGGGCGGGGTGGGGTCACCGAAGCCCCACAGCGAACCGCCGAGGCCGAGGGAGACCGCGGTGACGTCCTTGCCGTCGCCCTGCCAGCACTGTTCGCCGGTGCGCGCCCAGCGGAAGCTGCTCGCGCCGGGCTCCTTCGCGTAGCTGTTGCCTTTACCTTCGACCCATTCCTGGGCGATGGTCGAGACTGTCGTCCGGCCGAGGATGGGCGCCGCCTCCAGGTGCAGGTGCAGCGTCGCGCGGACGACGCGCTTCCCGCGGAACTTCGTCGGATCGAAGTCGATGAGGAAGAACTCCTGCGTACCCTTGAGC
>Ga0255115_1000004_pt1 | contig 85010 bp, 73 predicted proteins | sample Law_Law_RepB_8h_FD_188474 | JGI IMG/M metagenome (GOLD analysis project Ga0255115, IMG submission 188474) | Freshwater microbial communities from St. Lawrence River, New York, United States - Law_Law_RepB_8h | ecosystem: Environmental > Aquatic > Freshwater > River | place: USA: New York... | reverse complement strand
CCCTACCTGCGTTTTATTTATCGCCACTCGTCAGATCAGGGACGTTTTAGTTACTACCCCGCTCATTAGTGCTGCTCGGGCTATTTAGCCCAATGCGCAATCTCAAGCCCAATGGTTTTATTGGAAGAGATCTACTAAAACCAAATGAATCAACGGCGCTTGACGTAAAAAACCATTGTATCGCCTTCATTATCGGTGGCGATTAACTCATTACCAGTTTGTTTACAAAATGCAGGGATGTCATGACTTGCACCAGAATCGGTTGCCTTCAGCTTTAAAACTTCGCCCGATTGCATTTCAGCTAAGGTCTTCTTCGTGCGTAAAATAGGCAAAGGGCAGTTCATGCCAATAGCATCAACTTCACGATGAACCTGGATCGAGTTCACTTCACTCATTACGTTCTCCTTGAATCCATTTATTTTAGCGATTTGTGACTAAATACGTTCAGCCACCCAGGAGTTGACCCCCCCTAGCGCCTTGGCAAGACCAGCGGGTTCAGTTCCCCCAGCCATCGCCATTTCCGGCTTGCCGCCCCCTTTACCGCCAACCTGTTGAGCCACAAAGTTCACCAGATCACCCGCCTTAATCCGATTTGTTACATCACTAGTAACACCAGCGATTAGGCTTACCTTGCCATCCTGAACAGATGACAACACAATTACGGCTGACTTTAGTTTTGTTTTGAGAGCATCCATGGTCTCTCGCAAGACTTTGGCATCCGCCGTATCGAGCTGAGCTGCCAAGACCTTGATACCGCCACAATCACTTGCTTTGCTTATTAGCTCATCGCCTTGATTGGCTGCCAACCTAGAGCTAACACGCTCAAGCTCGCGCTCTAATTGGCGAACCGTATCTTGTAATTGGCTTACGCGTGGGGCTAATTCGTGAGGGGCCGCCTTCAGAATCTGGGCGGCTTCATTAATACGCGATTCAAGTATTTGTACAAAATCCAACACATTGGACCCTGTGATTGCCTCAACACGGCGCACTCCGGCAGCAACTCCGCTCTCTGCAACAATCTTGAAACAACCAATATCACCCGTTCGTTGCACATGTGTACCTCCGCATAACTCTTTAGAAGAGCCAATCTCTAAAACTCGGACCTGGTCACCATACTTCTCGCCAAAGAGCATCATTGCCCCAGTTTTCTGGGCATCTTCGATGGCCATCACTGTGGCTGAACTTGCAGAGTTTTCAAGAATTTCTTGATTAACAATTTTCTCGATCTGATTTATTTCTGCTTTGGTCAGAGGTGCCGTATGCGTAAAATCAAATCGTGTTTTATCCGCATCTACTAAGGACCCTTTTTGTTGCACATGATCGCCCAAGACCTCGCGAAGCGCTTTATGCAACAGATGGGTAGCGCTATGATTGCGCACTGTTTTAGCTCTAATAGCATTATCAACTCGGGCATGAACGAGATCTCCAATCTTTAGATCCCCCTCTTGCAGCTCGCCTTGATGACCAAAAACGTCTGCCTGAATCTTAAATGTGTCGGCTACGATAAATTGTGAAAGCCCACTTCGCAACTCGCCTCGATCACCAACCTGTCCGCCGGATTCTGCGTAGAAAGGGGTTTGATGAAGAACTACGACCGCACTCTCACCAGGCTTAATTACATCTACAGGACTGCCATCTCGATATAAGGCCGTAATACGAGCATCATGAACCTGTAGATTGTCATAACCATGAAACTGGGTGGTCTCTCCGCGGTACTCAAGCCCTTGGACCATCTTGAACTTACCTGCAGCCCGCGCAAGATCACGTTGCTTTTGCATCGCGGTTTCAAAGCCATGCGAGTCAACGCTGACTGAGCGCTCACGACAAACATCTGCTGTGAGATCCAATGGGAATCCAAATGTATCGTGCAAGCGAAATGCGGTTTCACTATCAAGTACATTGGCGCCTTTTTCTAAAGCGGTTTCTAAAATTTCCATCCCATTAGAAATCGTTTGGAAAAAGCGCTCTTCCTCTTGCCTTAAAACATCCATCACCTTGGTTTGAGCCTGACGAAGTTCAGGATAAGCGTCACCCATTTCTGCAACCAATGCAGGGACTAACTTGTGAAAGAAAGGTTGACGAGCGCCTAATTTATAACCATGTCGAATCGCACGTCGAGCAATACGCCGAAGCACATAACCCCTCCCCGCATTACCCGGGATCACGCCATCGACCACAATGAAACTGCAAGCCCGAATATGATCGGCAATGACTTTCAGAGAGGGGCTATTGGCATCGCAATTCTTTGCCCCTGCATCATCGACTGCTTTCTGCGCTGCTTGCAAGAGGTGGACAAAAAGGTCAATCTCATAATTGGAATGCACATGCTGCAAGACTGCGGCGATTCGTTCAAGACCCATGCCTGTATCGACACTTGGTTTAGGTAAACGATGCATCTCACCCGTCTCATCCCGATTAAATTGCATGAAGACGTTATTCCAAATCTCAATAAATCGATCACCATCCTCATCAGGACTACCGGGGGGTCCCCCAGGTATCCCTTGGCCGTGATCATAAAAAATTTCAGTGCAAGGTCCACAAGGACCTGTATCACCCATCATCCAAAAATTATCAGACGCATAACGCGCCCCTTTGTTGTCGCCAATCCGAACGATGCGCTCTGCAGGTACACCAATCTGTTTTGACCAAATATCGTAAGCCTCATCGTCCTCGGCATACACAGTGACCCATAATTTGTCTTTAGGAAGCTTGAAAACTTCGGTCAATAATTCCCATGCAAACTGAATCGCATCCCGTTTGAAATAGTCACCAAAAGAGAAATTACCCAACATCTCAAAAAACGTATGGTGCCTAGCGGTATAACCAACGTTATCGAGATCATTATGTTTACCACCGGCGCGGATACATTTTTGGGAACTCGTGGCCCGTTGATAAGGGCGCTTATCAAAACCAAGGAAAACATCCTTGAATTGGTTCATGCCTGCGTTAGTAAATAAAAGAGTGGGATCATCCCCCGGGACAACTGGGCTAGAAGCCACAATTTGGTGTCCCTTCGAGGCAAAGTAATCAAGATAGGCTTGGCGGATTTCGGAGACTTTCATCCAGATAATTATCGCATTGGCACAGAATTAGGGCAAACCCTTAAGCTTGTCTCGAATCATTCCCTTACAATCACAAATCGACTAAAAATAACCATTACACATAGTTGCGCCTAATTGGCAAAAATAAGGAGGCAGATTTTGAACATCCGTAATAAGAAAGATTTCGGTGCCGGGATCATGTATATGGTCTTTGGTCTTTTCTTCGCCCTTAATGCTCTGAACTATAAAATGGGAACAGCAGCAAAAATGGGTCCAGGCTACTTTCCTTTTTGGCTGGGAGCTCTTCTTACTGCCTTGGGGTTTTTTATTCTTCTGAAGTCCATGTCTTCTAAGAGTGCTGAGGAGTCGATTGGCAAGTGGGATTGGCGGATCATGATCTGGATTTCTGGATCAGTTGCTCTATACGGCATTTTATTGCCAACCCTTGGATTTCTTCTATCGGTCATCATTTTGGTCTTTATCTCCGCAAGCGCAAGTCATGAGTTCAACTGGAAGGGGTCGGCTTTAAATGCACTCTTCTTAGTGACCTTTACGTACCTTGCTTTTGTAAAAGGTCTTAATCTGCAGTTTCCTTTGTATCCAGCGTTTCTTAATTAACCTGCAGAACGGATCATCATATGGAATTACTTAATAATCTTTCTCTGGGTTTTGAAACAGCGTTTACATTACAAAACCTGATGTATTGCTTTATTGGTTGCGTATTAGGTACTTTGATTGGTGTGCTGCCTGGTCTTGGTCCCATTGCAACCATAGCTATGCTGTTGCCAGCAACTTATGCACTGCCCCCGATTGCTGCTCTGATTATGCTTGCCGGTATTTACTATGGCTCCCAATACGGAGGATCAACCACCGCCATCTTGCTAAATATTCCGGGGGAAACCTCGTCTGTCGTAACCGCAATTGACGGTTATCAAATGGCTAAACGTGGGCGCGGTGGCGTCGCCCTTTTTACCGCTGGCGTTGGTTCTTTCTTTGCGGGCTGCGTTGCCACCTTAATGTTGGCAGGTTTTGCTGCACCTCTAGCAGAGGTTGCTTTTAAGTTTGGGCCTGCGGAATATTTCTCGTTAATGGTTCTAGGTCTTATTGGTGCAGTTGTATTAGCATCGGGCTCCCTCATCAAAGCGATCGGGATGATCTTGCTAGGACTACTACTTGGTCTTATCGGTACCGATGTGAACTCTGGCGTAGCGCGCTATTCCTTTGATATTCCTCAGTTGAGCGATGGTATTGGTTTTGTCTCTGTTGCCATGGGCGTCTTTGGCTTTGCTGAGATCATGCTTAATCTTGAGAAAAAAGGTACGGGTGAGACCTTCCTAAATAAAGTTACCACCTTAATTCCGACTTGGACTGACGTCAAAAGAATGACGCCATCTATTTTGCGCGGCACGACCATTGGCTCCATACTCGGAATTTTGCCCGGCGGTGGAGCAGCCTTGGCAGCGTTTGGTGCCTACACGGTTGAGAAAAAATCTTCCAAGTATTCAGAAGAATTTGGCAAGGGTGCTATTGAAGGCGTTGCCGGCCCAGAGAGCGCCAATAATGCTGCCGCTCAAACCTCATTTATTCCATTGCTTACTCTTGGTATTCCACCCAATGCCGTAATGGCCCTGATGGTGGGTGCAATGACCATTCATAACATCCAACCGGGTCCGCAAGTAATGACCAGCAACCCCGCATTGTTCTGGGGTCTGATCGCATCGATGTGGATCGGTAACGTTATGTTGATTCTATTGAATCTGCCATTAATTGGCATCTGGGTGAAATTATTGAAGATTCCTTATCGCTTACTCTATCCAGCTATTTTGGTGTTCTGCTGTATCGGTGTTTACACCGTTAATAATTCTGTGTTTGATGTTTTTATTACCGCAGGATTTGGAGTAATTGGTTATATGTTCTTCAAGTTTGGCTGCGAACCAGCGCCTCTCTTGCTAGGATTTGTATTGGGCCCCATGATGGAAGAGAACTTCCGTCGCGCTCTACTTTTATCGCGGGGGGATTTCACAACCTTCATCACGCGCCCTCTTTCTTTAGGTCTGCTCGTAGCAGCAGCCCTTCTGGTGGTCATTGTGGCCTTGCCCGCCATCAAGAAGAGTCGACAAGAGGTGTTTTCTGAAGAGTTGTAATGGGTAAGATTTAGCTGCTCACTGATTCACTTACTCTTTTACTTCAATAATGCCCGCTGCTAGCGGGCATTATTATTTGAACTACCACACGGCTTATTCAGACTTAGACTAGTGCTGCCAGTCTTATCTACAATAGCAGGATGTCTTTTGATAATTCCAAGCCAACCCCAGCTAACCAGCCTCCTGAGCCATCGAACTTCTTACGTCAGATCATTGACCATGATTTGAGTAAAGGAACATATCTCAACCGAATAGACCTGGCTGGCAAACCTTTGCCCGCTGTGATTACACGCTTTCCCCCTGAACCCAATGGCTATTTACATATTGGCCATGCCAAGAGTATTTGCCTAAACTTCGGCTTAGCAAATGATTACAACGGCCTTGCTACGGGTGGGCGCTGTCATATGCGTCTAGACGACACTAATCCTACCAAGGAAGAGGTTGAGTATGTCGACAGTATTTTGGATGCTGTACGTTGGCTTGGGTTTGACTGGCATCATGCAGATTACGATCATCTGTACTACGCGAGTGATTATTTTGAGAACTTATATCAGTTCGCATCAATATTGATTGAGCACGGCAAGGCCTATGTAGATAGTCAAAGTGCGGATGAGATCCATACCAATCGCGGTAACTTTGCTACCCCAGGTATAAACAGTCCTTTTCGTGATCGCACCCCTTCAGAAAATTTAGCCCTCTTCCAAAAAATGCGGGCTGGAGAGTTTGTCGATGGTAGCCATGTATTACGCCTCAAAATTGATATGACTCATCCTAATATTGTGATGCGCGATCCTGTGATCTACCGTATTCGACACGCCCATCATCATCGCACTGGAGATCAATGGTGCATTTACCCTTTATATGATTTCACACACTGCATCTCCGATGCGCTTGAAAACGTCTCCCATTCCATCTGTACTTTGGAATTTGAAAATAATCGGCCTCTCTACGATTGGGTCCTGGGAGCCTTAAAAGAGGCCGGCGTGTTTAAAGGACCCCTACCCCGTCAATATGAGTTTGCCCGCCTTAATTTGACCTACACAATGACTAGCAAACGTAAATTGTTGCAGTTAGTTGAAGAAAAACGGGTTGATGGTTGGGACGACCCTCGCATGCCAACCATTGCTGGAATCCGGCGTCGTGGCTATACACCAAAGAGCATTCGTTTATTTTGTGAGCGGATTGGTGTCTCAAAAGCAGACAGTTGGATCGATATGAGCGTTCTAGAGCAAGCTCTGCGTGATGATTTAGATGTACGCGCACCCCGAGCTACCGCAGTACTTAAGCCATTGAAACTAATCATTCAAAATTATCCCGACGATCAAAAAGAACCATGCTCCGCTCCTCGCCATCCTCAGCAACCCGAGCTGGGTAAGCGCGAGTTTCATTTTGGTCGTGAGCTTTGGATTGAGGAGGATGACTTTCAGATCATTCCTCCAAAAGGTTTCTTTCGCCTATACCCTCCCAAAGACAGCAATCCAGGTGGGCGAGTTCGCTTGCGACATGGCTTTGTGATTGAATGTACCGGCATGAAACTAGATAAAAATGGTCAAGTGGTCGAGGTATATGCAAATTATTTTCTGGATAGTAAAAGTGGCACCCCGGATTCAAATAATTACAAAGTAAAGGGCAATATTCATTGGATACGTGTCGATGAAGCAGTGCCCGTAGAAGTACGTCTTTATGATCATCTATTTACTGATCCCCACCCCGATAGTGGCGATAAAAACTTTTTAGACTTTATCAATCTTCGGTCAAAAAACATTATTCAAGCATTTGTAGAGCCTTGTATGGCCAGCACTAAAGCAGAGGAGCAGTTTCAGTTTGAGCGCCATGGTTATTTTGTTGCTGATCGCCTTGATAGCAAACCAGGTCACTTAGTCTTTAACCAAAGTGTTGGTCTAAAAGATAGCTGGAAGTAATTACTATCTTTTAAGGGTCTTTAGGTAGTCAGCCACTTTCGGATAGAGTAATTTGCGTTTTAACTCGGTCAGCCGTGCATTACGAACACGCCGCGATTCAGACATAAACGACCAAAGCATGGGGCTTACTGCAGAACGAACTTCTTCCCGAGATAAGCGTTTAGGTTTTGGTAAATTTAGAGAAGTTGCAACCTCATCAAAATAGTCCCCCATCTTTTGCTCACTGCCGTCACACGCATTCACAATCCGTTGAGGCTTTCCAATAAAAAGGGCTCCAAGTACAAGTCTGGCTAAATCATCTGCATGAATGTGGTTGGAATACGCATCCTCTTTACTGTTGAGGGCGGGCGTGTTTGCTTGTAAGCGCTCAATCGGTAAGCGATTGGGGCCATAAATCCCTGGCACCCTCAAAATGCTGAGATTGACACCCTGATGAATTGCCCAATGTCGCAAAACAGATTCAGCATCCAAACGTCGCTTGGAACGCGCACTGGTTGCTAAGGGTGCGCTGGTTTCGTCCACATAATCACCATGACGATTGCCGTATACCCCTGTAGTGCTGACGTAGACAAAGCGTCTGACAGATCCTGCCCCCTGGGATAAAATTTGGATGAGATTGCGTGTTCGAAGATCGTTTTCACCTTCATTTTGAGGAGGCGCTAGATGAATCACCTTGGATGCTAAGCGGGTAATTCGCCACAAGGTCTCAGGGTGATCAAGGTTACCCTCGATGGGTGTGATGCCTTGTTGGCGCAGTGCTGCAAAGCGCTCTGGGCTTGAGCTCAGTGCAAAGATTTTTGGTTTGGCCTGTGTTTTTCCTAAATGGGCAACAACGCGTTGTCCAATATCCCCACAGCCAATGATGAGGATTCGGGGGCGACGAAATGCAGAAGAAATACAAGTCATACCCAGCATCGTAATGTTTTTATTAGGAGAAGTGGAATTGTCGTATCAGGTTGAGCTAAAGATGAGTGGTAAAACGTTTTTGGTAGAGGACGATGAGACCGTTCTCGAGGCGGCTCTTCGTCAAGGCATTAACCTACCCTATGGGTGTAAAAATGGTGCGTGTGGCTCCTGCAAAGGCAAACTCCTCTCGGGAAAGGTATCCCATGGGGACCATAGCCAGAGCGCCTTAAATCCATCGGATGAAACGGCTGGCGCCACTCTATTATGTTGTGCGCATCCACAATCCAACCTCCTCATCGATGTGCGTGAGGTTCAAGGTGGCGGGGATATACCGGTTCGTAAAGTTCCTTGCCGAATTAATACAATTGAATTTCCAAGTGACGATGTAGCTATTTTGAAGTTGCAGCTTCCTGCGAGTGAGCGTTTCCAGTTCTTGGCAGGACAGTATCTAGAGTTCCTACTTAAAGACAATAAACGACGTGCATATTCAATTGCAAGCGCGCCGCATGAGGAGGGGCCGCTCGAGCTACATATTCGTCATCTATCGGGCGGCTTGTTTACCGACCCCCTTTTTGGACAGGCGAGTGATGGTAGGAAGATTAAAGAAAAGGATATATTGCGCTTTGAGGGTCCCCTAGGAAGCTTCTTCTTACAAGAAGAGTCTAAGAAACCCATTATCTTTTTAGCATCTGGTACAGGCTTTGCACCAATTAAAGCCATATTGCTTCATATTCAGGAAAAAAAGATAAGCCGAGAGATCTATTTTTACTGGGGCGGCAGGCGTCCAAAGGATTTATACATGGATGCCCTCTGCCACGAATTTACACTCTCACTCCCAAACTTTCATTACACCCCCGTCATATCGGAGGCCTTACCTGATGATGGATGGACCGGAAGAACTGGCTTTGTCCATCACGCTGTCATGCAAGACTTCTCTGATCTTTCTAAATACCAGGTCTATGCCTGTGGGGCGCCGGTCGTCATTCATGCAGCTCGAACTGATTTTGTTAGAGAGTGTCAGCTACCTGAAGATGAGTTTTTTGCCGATTCCTTTACCAGTGAGGCTGATTTAGTGGGTTCTTAGACCTAAGTGGGTAGACTAAATACCCATTATTTGCCGATCTTTTGTATGATTACGTAATGAATAAACCTATTGACCCTCGTCCCGTTGATGCCCATTCGGTGATGTTTATCACTAAACGACCTGACATCGTCATGGTGGAGGGAAAGGGTTCGTGGCTAACCGACCAGAATGGCAAACGCTATTTAGATTTCTTACAAGGCTGGGCTGTCAATTGTTTGGGTCATTGCAATCCTGGGATTGTGAACGCCTTGCATCAGCAAGCCCAAAAATTAATTAATCCGAGTCCTGCTTTTTACAACGAGCCAATGATCCGTTTATCGGATCTATTAACTGAAAATAGCTGCTTTGATAAAGTCTTCTTCGCAAATAGTGGTGCAGAGGCAAATGAGGGTGCGATTAAGCTAGCTAGAAAGTGGGGGCAACTCCATAAAAATGGGGCCTACGAAATAATTACTTTTGACCATAGTTTCCATGGACGCACGTTGGCAACTATGAGTGCCTCGGGTAAGCCTGGTTGGGATACGATGTTTGCGCCGCAAGTACCGGGTTTTCCAAAAGCAGAGCTTAACGACATTAACTCCGTGAAGAAATGCATCACAGACAAGAGTGTGGCGGTGATGCTGGAGCCAGTTCAAGGTGAGGGTGGTGTGATTCCATGCGATGATCAGTTCATGCGCGATTTACGCCAACTGACTAAAGAACATAATCTGCTGTTAATTGTTGATGAAGTTCAAGCTGGCTTTGGCCGAACTGGTAAGTTGTTTGCCTATCAAAATTATGGGATTGAACCTGACATCATGTCCTTGGGCAAAGGAATCGGTGGAGGCGTGCCATTAGCTGCGCTACTCTGTAGGGATGAGGTTGCCTGTTTTGTGCCGGGAGATCAAGGCGGTACTTATAACGGAAATGCCTTGATGACCGCAGTCGGAATTAGCGTAATCGAGCAGCTGCTAGCTCCAGGATTTTTGCAATCGGTTGTCACTAAAGGTGCATTGCTCCAATCCGAATTACTAAAGCTATCGTCTGAGTTCGGCCTTCAAGGCGAGCGAGGCAAAGGATTACTGCGTGCCTTAATGCTGGGCAAGGATATTGGCGGAAAATTAGTTGATTTAGCGAGAGAGCATCAACCTGAAGGCTTGTTGATTAATTCCCCTCGTCCCGATCTTCTTCGTTTTATGCCCGCTCTCACGGTCTCTAATGAAGAAATCATGACGATGTGTGCAATCTTAAGAACACTTCTTAAGAAAGTAGTTTGAGCCTCAATACTTCCCGCTTAACTTGGGTGGGTTAAATTCTTAGGCAGGGAGAAAGTCACATCTTCCACAACGCCGTCTAAAGAGCGTACTTGGCGTGGGCCAAGCTCTTGAATGCGCGCTACGATCGCTTGCGCTAGACTCTCTGGCGCTGAAGCTCCTGCTGTAAGACCGATACGCTTCTTGCCTACAAACCACTCTGCCTGGAGCTGCTCTGGGGCATCCACCATGTAGGCCGGTACGCCAAGTTTTTCAGCCAATTCTCGCAGGCGATTGGAGTTCGAACTTGCCTTACTACCCACGACAATCACTAGCTCTACTTGAGGAGCCATAAACTTGACCGCATCTTGGCGGTTTTGCGTGGCATAGCAAATATCTTGCTTCTTAGGTTGAATAATTTTAGGGAACTTTTTGGTGAGTGCATTCACAATTTCTTTAGTTTCGTCTACCGATAGGGTGGTTTGCGTGACAAAGGCTAAATTCTCATTGGCTGAGAAAGTAAGCTTTTCTACATCCGCAATACTCTCAATTAAGAAGATACCTTTATCTACTTGGCCCATGGTGCCTTCTACTTCAGGATGTCCAGCATGACCAATCATAAATACCGTGTAGCCATCTTTACACAACTTCACGACCTCAACATGAACTTTGGTTACCAAAGGGCAAGTGGCGTCATACACTTGCAAGCCGCGACTCTCGGCTTCTTTACGGACCTCTTGCGAGACTCCGTGCGCACTGTAAATAACAATCGATCCTTCTGGAATTTCTTCAATCTCATCAACAAATATTGCGCCCTTCTCACGCAGCTCATCCACTACGTATTTGTTATGAACAATTTCATGGCGAACGTAAATGGGGGCACCAAAACGACTCAATGCCTCATTCACGATATTGATAGCACGGTCAACGCCTGCACAAAACCCGCGCGGTTGCGCCAACAAAATTTCAGGGGAGTTGTGTGATGTGCTCGTATTTGACATGGCTTGGTATTTACAAAATAGCAACTATTTCAGCTTCAAAACTGAGATCTTTACCTGCTAAGGGATGGTTGAAATCGAACCACGCGCCCTCCTCGTTAATCGACTGCAATACTCCTGCGTATTGTGCTCCGCCTGGTGCATTAAATTCAACAATATCGCCAGGTTTAAATTCTGAGACCTCGTCCGTATTGCAGACCAAGGTCTCCATGGAAACCCATTGCACTAATTCGGGCTTAGATTCCCCAAAGCCATCTCTGGCCGTAATTGTGGCAGAGCGTTTCTCGCCGACTTTTGCACCAATTAATACCTTTTCAAAACAGGGGGCAAATTGACCCGTTCCCAGCTGCATGGTCGCAGGGCGATCCTCAAAGGTGTTGATGTAGTCCTCCCCGTTGGGCAAAGCCAGACGGTAATTAAGGGTCAAAAAAGCGTTGGGGGTAACGATAAGCTCACTCATACGCCAATTGTAGCGAGAGAGTCCCAACACCATCCAATCCCTTCTTGGCCCAAAGCTCAACAGCCTCGGGAGAAATTACGCCTCCAGGGGGCCCGCTCCCTATCTGATGCTGAGTTATTGGCTATTTTTTTAAGGGCAGGTGTAAAGGGTAAAAGTGCTGTTTCTCTCGCCCAAGATCTTTTAGCCCGTTTTCAGGGAATGCAAGGGCTGGTGCACGCAAATCCTGAAGATATTTGCAACTGCTTCGGTATGGGGCTCTCAAAGTGGGCTCAAATTCAAGCTGCTTATGAACTCGTCAAGCGTTGTCTTCAAGAGACTCTTTATCAAGGAGCTATTTTTAGTTCCCCCCTCCAAGTCAGAGAGTTCTTGCAGACCAAAATTGGACGATTGCCCCATGAGGTTTTCTTATGTCTGTATCTAGACTCTAGCAACCGACTCATTGAGTGCCAGGAGCTTTTTAGAGGGTCAATTGACCGTACTGCAATTTACCCAAGAGAGATTATTAAAGAATCCCTAGGGCGAAATGCCAGCTCCCTGATCGTGGCGCATAACCACCCGGGGGGAAACCCCCTACCAAGCCCTCAAGACGAATTGATAACCAAAGACCTTCAAGAGGCCCTCTCTTGGGTTGATATTAGTCTACTGGATCATTGTATTGTTGCAGGGCATGGATTTTTCTCATTTTCAGACGCTGGCCTTTTAAATAAGACAAATAATGATAGTGATTGCTAACTTATAACTATCGTTGCTTAAGCAGACCTAGGCAATATCTAGCCGTAATCTCTCGATGCCTGCTACAATCTTGTTTTTTCGTAATAAAGGAGTGTGTCATGGCAAAAGTTTGCCAAGTCACTGGGAAAAAGCCGATGGTTGGCAATAATGTTTCCCATGCAAACAATAAGACCAAACGTCGCTTTTTGCCTAATTTGCAAAATCGTCGCTTTTGGGTTGAATCTGAAAATCGTTGGGTTAGCCTTCGTTTAACGAATGCTGGTTTACGCATCATCGACAAGAACGGAATCGATTCTGTCTTGGCCGATCTTCGTGCTCGCGGTCAAGTTTAAGGAAGATCTAGATGGCTAAGGGCGCAAGAGAAAAAATTAAGTTGGAGTCCAGTGCTGGCACTGGTCACTTCTACACCACTACAAAGAACAAAAGAACTAAACCGGAAAAAATGGAGATCATGAAGTTTGATCCCAAAGTTCGTAAGCACGTTGCATATAAAGAAACAAAGATCAAATAATCTGGCCCTATAAAAAGAAACCCGCTTAGTGCGGGTTTTTTTATGACTTAGTTGGAGTAACGTCGCAGACGTAAGGAGAACTCTTTAAGAGAGTTTGGCCCAGCCTCTTCCGCTCGATGACACCAAGAACGTAACTGACCTAAAAGTTGCTCGCGGGTCGCATTGGAGCGCCCCCAGATAGCATGGAGTTCGCGACGCATCTCAATCATCTTGCGCAACTGAGGGTTTGTCTTCATCAACTCCTCCAGTTTTTGCTTTTCATCTGAGGTTAGCTTTACTTCGTCCTTATAAAGCCAATCTCGAGCATCTTTAAGGTGATTAGCAAACTCTTGCATGTTCTGGAACTCATTGGCAATACAGCGTTGTAGGGTTTTGCTGTAGCGAGCCATGATTTCGTAACGATTGGCAATAACGGCCTCAAGGGTTTGGTCATCTGCCGGGCGAACCGCAGAAAGCACCGGCTTGGGGGGTACCTTTTTCACCTTAGCCATTCCTAGGTAGCTTAAAACACAGATATACATCCAACCAATATCAAACTCGTACCACTTATTAGAAAGCTTTGCGCTAGTGGCATAGGTGTGATGATTATTGTGTAACTCCTCGCCGCCAATTAGGATTCCCCAAGGAACAATATTGGTCGAAGCATCTTCGCAATCGTAGTTACGATATCCCCAGAAATGGCCAATGCCATTAATAACGCCTGCAGCAGTAATCGGGATCCACAGCATTTGGACTGCCCAAACAGTTGCGCCAATTCCGCCAAACAGAAATACGTCGATGATTAACATCAGGCCAACACCCTGCCAGGAGAACTTTGAATAGATATTGCGCTCCATCCAATCATCCGGGGTGCCATGTCCAAACTTATCGAGGGTCTCTTGCTTAGCAGCCTCATTCTTATAGAGCTCCGCGCCACGCAATAAAACAGTATCAATACCCAAAATTTGTGGGCTATGGGGATCATCCAACGACTCGCATTTAGCATGGTGCTTACGATGAACAGAAGCCCATTCTTTGGTCACCATGCCAGTGGTTAACCATAACCAAAAGCGGAAAAAGTGGGAAGGAAGTGGATGAAGATCCAAGGCGCGATGGGCTTGGCAGCGGTGTAAGAAAATTGTCACACTAGCAATGGTGATATGGGTCATTACGAGGGTGAAAATAACAATCTGCCACCATGCCCAGTCTAGATAACCATTGGCCAAGAATTGCATCAATGCATCGTGAAACGAAGTGAGTCCGCTAATTTCCAAACAAGTTCTCCAAAAGGAATTGGCTGTAAAAGCCCTTAATAGCCTCTATTTTAAGGCTTTCGGCGTAATACTGCCCCGAAGAACCCGTCAGTTCCATGGATATGCGGCCAAACCTGCCACCAGGGCTTGGTATTACTACTTCCCAAGGGTATTCCATCATGTAAAAAATGTTGGCCAAGGGCTTCTGCTGCTGGCAAAACCTCGAATTCTGGGTGTTTTTCTAGAAAAAGATCTACAAGTCCTTGATTTTCTTGCTCTAAAAAACTACAGGTCGCATAGACTAAGCGCCCTCCAGGCTTTACTAAGCGACTCGCAGATTCCAGGATGGCCAGTTGAGTTTGACCCAATTTTTTGATTTCCTGAGGAGTCTGACGCCACTTAAGATCGGGATTACGCCGAATGGTTCCCAAACCACTGCAAGGGGCATCCACAAGTACCCGATCAATCTTGCCAGCAAGGCGCTTGATTTTTGGATCGTTTTCACTGTCAATCCACACCGGATGGACATTCGATAAACCACTGCGCGCAAGACGTGGTTTTAGGTTTGCCAGTCGTCGCTCGGATGTATCAAAGGCATATAACCTACCCGTGCTTCGCATCATGGCGCCCAGAGCCAATGTCTTGCCGCCTGCGCCCGCACAAAAATCGACCACCATCTCACCCCGCTTTGGCGCAAGTAAATGGCACAGAATTTGACTACCCTCATCTTGCACCTCAAAGAGACCTTCTTTAAACCAGGTCGAGGTTTGTAAGGAAGGCTTTCCAAAAATACGTATGCCATCTTCGGAATAAGGAGTAGGAATTGCCTCAAAGCGATTCGTACTGGCATTCATTTGTGCAAGCAGCTCGTCTCGATTAATCTTCATAGTGTTCGCACGTAAATCCAGAGGTGCGGGTTTCATGAGCGTCTCTGCTAATTGCTCACACTGCTCTTTACCAAGTGATTGAGTTAGTTCATTCCACAGCCATTCTGGTAAGTTATTTTTAATCATGGGAGCAAGCGCATGACGATCAACCTGACCGTGGCGCTGTAACCACTCATACTCATCCGTTTGTAATACAAAGGCTAAATCGGCGAGGGCACTCTCCAACCGGTTACCCGAACCAAGCCCACCTTCCGAGAGCGCTGAAACCAAGCCCAGCAAGGCTAGCCGGCGTGCTTGCGGCCCGCTGCCACTAACCGCAAACTGGGAGAACTCGTTTTTACGTCGTAGTACTGCAAAAGCAGCCTCTGCAATTAAGGCCCGATCTCGATTTCCTAATTTTGGATTTGCCCGAAAGTAACGGCTAACCACACGGTCTGCTGGTTGATTAAAAAGCAGTAGCTCTGGAATGATGTGCTCTAGATGAAAGGCGTGCTGTGGCAAAGCCTTGGCATGCGAATAATTTTTTTGTCCCTGGGGATTGATAGGCTCATTCGGTTTAGCGTTCTTTGATTTTGCATACTTCTTTTCTACCGCTAGACGTTTGGAAGAGCCATACGATGATGACGATTTAGAAGTATTTTTCATGCAAATGAAATGTACTGTGATTCGGGTGGATAGACATGCACGGTATTCCCCTCAATCTGTAAACGTTGATTAATAAACCATTCAACCGCCAAGGGGTAAATGTAGTGTTCCATTTTTAAAACACGGGCAGCCAAACTTCTTGCATCATCAATGGGAAGAATCGGTACTTCGCCCTGACAAATGATGGAGCCCTGATCAACTTCAGCACTCACAAAATGAACGGTGGCACCATGCTTCTGGTCGCCCCCATCTAATGCACGTTGATGGGTATGCAAACCTGGGTAAAGAGGTAGTAAGGATGGGTGAATATTGACCATACGCCCCTCATAATGCTTGATAAAGGCGGGAGTAAGGATTCTCATAAAACCTGCTAAAACGATTAAATCTGCCCCCAAACGGTCAATTTCGTTCATCAAGGCTTGGTCAAAAGCCTCCCGACTTGCAAAATCCCGGTGATTGACGACTTGTGTAGAAATACCCTGAGACCGAGCAAACTCAAGGCCCTTTGCCTCTGGATTATTGCTAATGACCCCTGTAAATTGCACATCCCATGACTTTGCTGTGGCGGTCTTAACGATTGCTTCTAAATTAGAGCCGCGCCCAGAAATTAAGGAAACAATTGAATGCATGACCAACAATATAATTCAAGGCTAGCCTGAAAGCGAACTGTGAAGGTATTTAGACGTTTTTATCCATCCTCTTTTCGTCCTCCTTGTGCCCTCACAATTGGTAATTTTGATGGGGTTCACCGAGGACATCAAGCATTGCTCCAACAACTGGTGCAGGGGGCTCGTGTGCGCAAACTATCTAGCTGTGCATTAACTTTTGAGCCGCATCCGCGTGAATTCTTTGCTCCCAAAGATGCTCCGCCTCGCATCCAAAATATGCGCGACAAATTAATGGCATTAAAAAGTCTTCATCTAAATTCAATTGTGATTGCCGAATTTAATCAGGCATTTGCACGCCTAAGCCCCGAAGAATTTGTGGCTGAGATTCTAGTAAAGCAACTGAATGCTCAATGGATTTTGGTGGGCGATGATTTTTGTTATGGCGCAAAGCGTGGTGGTAATTTTGCAAGTTTACAGATCGCTGGTCAAGAATATGGTTTTGAGGTGACTAGTATCTCCACAGTACTTCAAGAGAATGAAAGAATTTCAAGCTCTTTGGTGCGCCGCGCTCTTGAACAGGGGGATATGGAGCTAGCCAAGAGTTTGCTTGGTCGTCCCTACTCTATTTCTGGTCATGTCTTATATGGCAAGCAATTAGGGCGTCAGTTAGGTTTCCCAACGCTCAACCTAGCGGTATCGACCCTGCGGCCCACCTATCAACCGGTCACCAGCGGTATTTTTGTAGCGCAGGTTCATGGACTTTCCAAAAAAGCCTTACCCGCGGTAGCCAGTCTAGGTGTTCGACCTTCTGTAGAAAGTTCTGGTCAGGTCTTATTGGAGACTCATGTATTTGATTTCAATCAATCAGTCTATGGGAAGTTAGTTTGCGTAGAATTGCTAGAGCGACTGCATGAAGAGCGAAAATATCCTGATCTAAAAACCTTACAAGCTGCAATCCAACACGACGCGCATATGGCGCGCGACTATTTTCATAAGAAAAACATGTATGTCTGATAAATCCTCTGCTTACCCCGTTAATCTCCTCGAGACTCCATTCCCTATGCGGGGAGATTTACCTAAACGCGAGCCTCTGTGGGTTGAAGAGTGGCAGCGCAATAAAGTATATGAGGCTATTCGAAGTGCGCATGCTGGGCAGCCTAGTTTTATTTTGCATGATGGCCCTCCCTACGCCAATGGAGACATTCATATTGGTCATGCGGTTAATAAAATCCTTAAGGACATGATTGTCAAGTCACGTTGGCTAATGGGCTTTGACGCAATTTATGTACCCGGCTGGGATTGCCACGGCATGCCGATTGAGATCCAAATAGAAAAGCAATTTGGTAAGAATTTACCTACTGCCCAAGTGCAATCCAAGGCACGTGAGTACGCCAAAGAGCAAGTAACGAAACAGAAAAAAGATTTTCAACGCCTGGGTGTTTTAGGTGAGTGGGATGAGCCTTATCTCACGATGGACTTCCAAAACGAGGCTGATGAGATCCGCGCACTAGGAGAAATCTGGAAGAAGGGGTATGTCTTTCGGGGACTCAAACCGGTTAACTGGTGCTTTGATTGCGGCTCCGCACTAGCCGAGGCAGAAGTCGAATATCAAGATAAGACGGATCCTGCTGTTGATGTCGGTTTTGCCTTTGATGCAGCCCAATTAAATGCATTAGCAAGCGCTTTTGGATTAAAAGCGTTGCCCAATAAACCAGGCATGGCAGTGATATGGACAACAACTCCCTGGACCCTACCTGCCAATCAAGCGCTGAATGTGCACCCCGATTTAAAGTACACCCTAGTAGAGACTCCTCAGCAAATCCTGCTACTTGCTCAAGACCGTGTCAAAGAATGTCTGGAGCAATATGGTTTTGAAGGGAAAGTTCTAGGTACCTGTAAAGGTAAGGCCCTTGAGGGTATCTCTTTCTGGCACCCTCTAGCCAGCCTAGACCCGGGGTATAAACGATTGGCACCCATTTACTTAGCGGAGTATGTCACCTTAGATACGGGTACCGGTTTAGTTCACTGCGCACCCGCTTATGGTGAGGAAGATTTCAAATCCTGTAAAAAAAATAGCTTAGCGGATCAAGACATCATAAATCCTGTTATGGGTAATGGTGTTTATGCATCATCATTGCCCCTGTTTGCTGAGCAGCATATCTGGAAAGCAAATACTAATATTGTTAAAGCCCTTGAGCAAGCGGGTAGCCTTGTTAAGAATAAGTCGTATACGCACTCTTATATGCATTGCTGGCGTCACAAAACACCCATCATTTATCGCGCTACCTCCCAGTGGTTCGCGAGCATGGATAAAAAACCGTCGGATGGAAAAACATCTCTTCGTGAAACAGCACTCGCCGGTATTGAAACCACTCTCTTTTATCCAGCCTGGGGCAAACAACGTCTGCACAGCATGATTGCAAACCGCCCCGATTGGACCCTATCGCGCCAACGGCAATGGGGTGTTCCCATGGCGTTCTTAATCCACAAAGAAACGGGTGAGCCGCATCCGCGCACACTAGAACTTCTAGAAAAGATTGCTCAACTTGTTGAGAAGGGTGGCATCGAGGCCTGGCAAGCTTTAGACCTAGCTGATTTAATTGGCGATGAAGCTAAGCACTATGAGAAAAATCGGGATACCTTGGATGTTTGGTTTGACTCCGGCACCACCCATTGGCACGTTATACGAGGTTCGCATCGCAATGCGCTCTACCGTAAAGAAAGTGAAAACAAGGATGGTCGCTGGGCAGATTTGTATCTAGAGGGTTCAGATCAACATCGCGGTTGGTTTCATTCCTCTTTATTAACAGGTGCCATGCTCGATGGCAAACCTCCATATAAAGCACTTCTTACCCATGGCTTTACGGTTGATGGTCAGGGCCGTAAGATGAGCAAATCGGTGGGCAATGTTATTGCGCCTCAACAAGTGGCCGACAAATTAGGGGCTGAGATCATTCGGCTTTGGGTTGCCTCAACCGACTACTCCGGAGAGATGTCCATCTCCGATGAAATCCTCAAACGGGTCGTTGAGAGTTATCGACGTATGCGCAACACCTTGCGCTTTCTACTTGCTAATCTTGCAGACTTTGATCCAAAGACACACGCACTTCCAGTATCTGAATGGCTTGAAATGGACCGTTATACCGTAGCATTGGCTGCCGATCTGCAAAAAACCATTGAGTCTCATTACCGCAATTATGAGTTCCATCCAGCCGTATCAAAAATATTGGCCTTCTGTTCGGAAGACTTAGGCGGCTTTTATTTAGATATCCTCAAAGACCGTCTCTACACGATGGCGCCCAACTCACCAGGTCGTCGCTCTGCACAAAATGCACTATTTCATGTGACACAGCATTTACTCAAATGGCTCTCACCCTTCTTAAGCTTTACTGCTGAAGAGGCATGGCAGTCTTATCCTCATTTTGCCAAGCTGCCCAAGAGCCCCTCCATCTTTACAGAAGAATTTGGTGCGTTCCCAGAGATTGCCGACCCAAATGGGTTGCTACAAAAATGGCAACGGATTCGGGAAGTTCGGTCTGAAATTACCAAAGCCATTGAGGTGGAGCGTGAAGCCGGAAAAATTGGTTCTTCTTTACAAGCAGAACTAAGTATTGGATTAGGATCATCCGACTTTGCTCTTCTGAACTCGCTTGGGTCTGATTTACGCTTTGTCACAATTACCTCTAAGGCTGGTATCTCCCAATCTAACAGTAATGCAATTAGTATTACCGTTAAACCAAGTGCTACTCCAAAATGTGCTCGTTGCTGGCACCATACAAGCGATGTTGGATCTCATGCTGAGCATCCTGATATTTGTGGTCGCTGTGTCAGCAATCTCTATGGCGACGGTGAGAGGCGTCAATATGTATAAGTATGACTAATCATCAAAGCCCCAGTGGGTCTACCCGGTGGTATCTCTTATTGGCGATTCTAGTCCTCGTTGCTGACCAAATTAGTAAATGGTGGGCACAGATTAGTCTGCCAATGGGTCAAGCCCGTGCTGTAACTGATTTTCTAAACTGGTTCCTCATCTACAACCCTGGGGCTGCATTCTCATTTCTATCGCAAGCAGGAGGGTGGCAACGTTGGTTCTTTACGATCATCGGCATTGTCGCTGCAATTGTCATTATTTGGTTACTACAAAAAAATACGCAAGATCGTCCATTCTGCATTGCCCTTTCTCTCATCCTAGGTGGCGCGGTTGGTAATGTATTAGATCGCCTCTTGTATGGTGCTGTAGTCGACTTCATTGATGTGCACTATCAAGGTTGGCATTGGCCTGCATTTAATATTGCAGACAGCGCCATCTCTATTGGTGCTACATTAATCGTTATCAACGAGATTAGGCGTGCTATTACGCAACGCAGCTAGTCTTACTGAAAGATCGGAATGGATGCAATGGCTTCCTTAGTAAATAAAAAAATTGTGTTGGGAATCTCGGGTGGGATCGCTGCTTATAAGTCAGCAGAACTTGCTCGCGCCCTGATTCAAGAAGGTGCCGAGGTTCAGGTGGTTATGACTGAAGCAGCACAGCAATTTATTACCCCGATCACCATGCAAGCCCTGACTGGAAAACTAGTGTTCACTAATCAATGGGACGATCGTATTGCTAACAATATGGCCCATATCGAACTATCCCGTCAAGCGGATGCAATCCTCATTGCTCCAGCCAGTGCTGATTTAATAGCAAAATTATCATTGGGTCTCGCAGACGATCTCCTAAGTACGCTTTGCCTTGCTCGTGATTGCCCTCTTTTAATAGCCCCTGCCATGAATCTACAAATGTGGGCGCATCCTGCAACGCAACGCAGTATTACTCGCCTCAATAGTGATGGCATCACTATTTTGGGGCCAAGTAGTGGCGATCAGGCATGTGGCGAAGTAGGTATTGGACGCATGCTTGAACCCTCCGAAATCTGTGAGCAATTAATTGCTTTCTTTCAGCCTCAGGTTCTCAAAAATAAACGGGTACTCATTACTGCTGGTCCTACCTTTGAGGCCATTGATCCCGTTCGCGGCATCACGAACCTCAGCTCAGGCAAGATGGGTTTTGCTGTGGCACAAGCAGCCATTGAAGCTGGTGCTCACGTTCACCTTATTGCTGGCCCATGCAATCTAGCAACTCCGCTAATGAGCACAGGACGAATTTTACGAACCAATGTAACCAGCGGCCAAGAAATGTACCAAGCTGTAATGGCTTCATCAAACTGTGACGTGTTTTTTGCGGTTGCAGCGGTGGCAGACTGGACGATTGCGAATCGCGCCAAACAAAAGATTAAGCGCCAGGAGAAAACCGGTCTTGATTTGCAATTTCGTTCTAATCCGGACATTTTGTTAGAAATGGCAAAAATTGCTAAGCGCAAATCCAAGCCCTATTGCGTTGGTTTTGCCGCCGAGACCGATCATCTTGGAAAACATTGCAAAGAAAAGCGGGTGCGCAAAGGCATTCCCATGATTGTGGGCAATATTGGACCAACTACCTTTGGCCTAGATACCAACGAGATCTTGGTTGTGGATGAAAAAGGTAGCAAAAACTTAGGGCGTGCGAGTAAGCTCGATCTTGCCCGCCGTCTAATTACGATTGTGGCAACTCGAATCTCGTAAAGGGTCTTAGTGCAAGTACTTCAAGTCAAAATACTCGATGAGCGGATGCGCTCGCAAATGCCCGGTTACGGAACCCCTGGAAGTGCGGGATTAGATCTACGCGCCTGCATTGATCAAGCTCTTGAGTTAGCCCCTGGTAAAACAGAGCTGATTCCAACGGGTCTTGCGATTTATATTGAAGACCCACGTTATGCGGCCATGATCTTGCCACGCTCAGGACTGGGTCACAAACACGGAATTGTCTTGGGTAATTTGGTGGGCTTAATCGACTCTGATTATCAAGGTCCATTAATGGTAAGTGCCTGGAATCGAGGCGCAACGCCATTCAAATTAGAACCAATGGAACGCCTAGCGCAACTAATCATCGTTCCCGTACAGCAAGTGGAATTAAAAATTGTTCCTGAGTTTGTCAGTAGTACCCGTGGCAGTGGCGGGTTTGGAAGTACTGGACGCGGATAAATCCGCATCCAGTCTTCATTAAATCTCTTCTACCGGTTCAGCACTGGCTTTATTTGCTCTGCTTGGTGGGCTGTTGGATGACTGAATATCCAGCTTAACCTTACCTTCATCATCGATATCAACAAGAACCGATCCGCCATGAGCCAGCTTTCCAAATAGCAGCTCATCCGCCAATGCCTTACGCACTGTATCTTGAATAATCCGCTGCATGGGTCGTGCGCCCATTAATGGATCAAAGCCGTGCTTCGCTAAATAAGCCCGCAATGCTGGGCTAAAGACCGCATCGACCTTCTTCTCATGCAACTGCTCCTCAAGCTGCATCAAGAACTTATCGACCACCCGCATAATGATGGACTCATCGAGCGCCTTAAAGGAGACGATGGCATCTAAACGGTTGCGGAACTCTGGGGTAAAGAACTTCTTGATGTCGGCCATCTCATCACCCTGCTCGCGCGCATTGGTAAAGCCCATGGTGGACTTCTGCATCGCCTCGGCACCTGCATTGGTGGTCATAATGATGATGACATTCCGAAAATCCGTTTTGCGCCCGTTGTTATCCGTCAAGGTGCCATGATCCATTACCTGCAATAGGATATTAAAAATATCAGGGTGAGCTTTCTCAATCTCATCAAGCAATAAGACGCAATGAGGCTTCTTGGAAACTGCCTCAGTTAAAAGACCGCCTTGGTCAAAGCCCACATAACCTGGGGGCGCCCCGATCAAGCGACTGACCGCATGACGCTCCATGTACTCCGACATATCGAAGCGCAACAGCTCAATGCCCATAATGAATGCCAACTGTTTCGCAACCTCAGTCTTACCAACCCCTGTAGGTCCAGAGAACAAGAATGAGCCGATCGGGCGATCTACCTTACCTAAACCAGCCCGAGTCATCTTAATAGCACTTGCCAAAGCCTCAATCGCTGGATCTTGCCCAAACACAACGCTCTTGATATCGCGATCTAGGGTCTGTAATTTACTGCGATCGTCCACAGAAACCGATTGCGGTGGGATGCGCGCAATTTTGGCAACAATTTCCTCGATCTCTTGGCGACTAATAGTTTTCTTCTGCTTCGACTTCGGCAAGATGCGTTGAGCAGCACCCGCTTCATCAATCACATCAATCGCTTTGTCGGGCAAATGTCGATCATTGATATAGCGCGAGGACAATTCGGCGGCGGCGACCAAGGCAGCGCTTGCGTATTTGACGCCATGATGTTCTTCAAAACGCGACTTTAAACCACGCAAAATTTGCACGGTTTGATCGACGGTAGGCTCAACTACATCCACCTTCTGAAAACGCCGTGATAAAGCTGCGTCTTTCTCAAAAATACCCCGGTACTCGGTAAAGGTAGTTGCGCCAATGCACTTTAAGGTACCACTTGATAAGGCAGGCTTTAATAGGTTACTGGCATCGAGGGTACCGCCAGAGGCTGCGCCCGCCCCAATCAATGTATGGATCTCATCGATGAAGAGAACCCCATGGACATTATCTTTTAATGATTTCAGGACACTCTTAAGGCGTTGCTCAAAATCACCACGGTACTTGGTACCGGCTAGTAAGGCACCCATGTCTAGGGAATAAACCGTGGCGTTCGCCAAAATATCAGGCACTTCACCCTTCGTGATTCTCCAAGCAAGGCCTTCAGCAATTGCAGTTTTACCAACACCCGCCTCACCCACCAAGAGTGGATTATTTTTACGGCGGCGGCATAACACTTGGATGACGCGCTCTACTTCGCTATCACGGCCGATTAGAGGATCAATCTTGCCTTGACGGGCTAGCGCATTCAAATTTTGTGTAAATTGATCTAGCGGGCTCTCTTTGCCACCGCTGGCCGCTTCTTCAGTATCAGGACTTGCTTCTGCCGCTTTAGCAGGCTCGGTATTGTCTTTGCGAACGCCGTGGCTAATAAAATTAACCACATCTAAGCGCGTGACTCCCTGCTGTTGCAAGAAATACACCGCATGCGAATCTTTTTCACCAAAAATAGCTACCAACACATTGGCGCCAGTGACCTCTTTTTTACCATTGGAGGTTGACTGGACATGCATAATGGCGCGCTGTATCACCCGCTGAAAACCTAAAGTCGGTTGTGTATCAACTTCTTCAGTTCCGGGAACCACCGGGGTGTTGTCGTTAATAAAGTTCTTCAGCTGCGAGCGTAACTCCGCAATATTGACGGCGCAGGCCTTCAAAACCTCAACGGAGGTGGCGTTATCAAGCAAAGCTGATAGAAGATGCTCAACGGTAATGAACTCGTGGCGGGCCGCACGGGCATCCACAAAAGCCATATGCAAACTTACTTCTAGTTCTTGAGCAATCATGCTTCCTCCATAGTGCACTGCAAAGGGTGACCCGCTTCACGGGAACGTTCTGTTACTTGATGTACTTTAGTGGAAGCTACATCGCGGGTAAAGATACCGCATACACCTTTGCCAGCAAGATGTACTTGCAACATGATTCGGGTTGCCGTCTCTTGGTCTTTATTGAAATATTCTTGAATAACCATCACCACAAACTCCATGGGTGTGTAGTCATCGTTTAATAACATGACCTTGTACATAGCTGGCACCTTGACCTTCTCGGCCTGCCGTTCCAGCAAAACCGTATCCTCTTTATACGGGGTAACTGGGTTTCCTTTGGAAGGTATTTTTGGATTTTCGCTCATTAGAAACATTCTAACCACACAGGAAAAATTCAGCCGAAATTGGTTTTTACTTTACTAAAACCTCTGAAAAACAAGGTATTTTTATAGTATTGGGGCATTTTTTATGAAAAAAAGGGTTTTTCCTAGTGTTATTCGGACATATTTCCTTGACACCCCTTTAAAAAGGGCAAACAATCAGTCCTGTGGAGTCTTTCTCGTATGAGATTTACCTGCATTAGGCGTGTTGTGGTGTTAGACCAATCAAATGGTATTTCCTCGCTTCACGGTTGTTTTTAAAGATTTTTGTAATGGAGTTCGCATGGCGACCGGAGTTGTTAAGTGGTTTAATGATGCAAAAGGTTTCGGGTTTATTAAACCTGATGATGGTGAAGAAGAGTTGTTTGCACATTTCAGTGCAATCACGATGAGCGGTTTTAAAACCCTCAAAGAAGGCCAAAAGGTAACGTTTGACATTACCCAAGGTCCAAAGGGTAAGCAAGCAACAAATATTCAAGCTGGCTGATCACTTCCTGATCCCAAATAAAAACCCCAGGATAAAACCTGGGGTTTTTCTTTTGTATCAACGCTAGCTTACATGTGGTCAATCATGACCTGACCAAAACCAGAACACGATACCTGGGTTGAGCCTGGTAATAAACGGGCAAAGTCATATGTTACTTTCTTCGACAAAATGGCTTTCTCCATCGAAGAGATAATCAAATCAGCCGCCTCGAACCAGCCAAGATGCCGCAACATCATTTCTGCGGAGAGGATTTCCGAACCTGGATTGACATAATCTTTTCCAGCATACTTCGGAGCGGTACCATGGGTCGCCTCAAACATGGCGATGCTATCGGACATATTGGCGCCGGGCGCAATGCCAATACCACCTACTTGAGCCGCTAAAGCATCTGAGATGTAATCGCCATTGAGGTTCAGGGTTGCGATCACACTGTATTCATTCGGACGCAATAAGATCTGTTGTAAGAACGCATCGGCAATCACATCCTTCACAATGATGTCCTTACCTGTTTTAGGATTCTTGAATTTGCACCATGGACCGCCATCAACTAACTGAGCGCCAAATTCTTTCATGGCCAGCTCATAGCCCCAGTCACGGAATCCACCCTCCGTAAATTTCATAATATTGCCCTTATGCACCAAGGTCACTGAGGGCTTGTCATTATCAATGGCGTATTGGAATGCTTTACGCACTAAGCGTTGGGTACCCTCTCGCGATACTGGTTTGATACCAATGCTCGAAGTTTCCGGAAAACGAATCTTCTTAACCCCCATTTCCTTGACCAAGAAATCCACAATCTTCTTGGCGCCATCCGTACCGGCCTCCCACTCAATACCCGCATAAATATCTTCGGAGTTCTCACGGAAAATGACCATATCGGTTTTCTCAGGCTCGCGCACTGGCGAAGGTACGCCCTTGAAATAACGTACTGGGCGCAAGCACACATACAAATCCAATGATTGGCGTAAGGCCACGTTTAAGGATCGAATCCCCCCGCCCACTGGAGTGGTTAATGGTCCTTTAATCGAAACCACATACTCCTTAACCACTTCCAAGGTCTCGTCTGGCATCCAAACGTCTGGGCCATAGACCTTAGTCGATTTCTCACCAGCAAAGACCTCCATCCAAGCAATCTTACGCTTTCCGCTATAGGCCTTCTGTACTGCAGCATCGACCACCTTGATCATGACGGGGGTAATATCCAATCCAGTGCCATCGCCTTCGATGAAGGGGATGATAGGGTTATCCGGAACATTGATTGAAAAATCAGCATTCACGGTAATTTTTTTACCAGCAGGGACTTTGATGTGCTTGTACATTGCGCTTTTCTCCATTTAACGAATCCACTATTTTCGCATGAGACCTAAGAGTATTTAACTTAAAATATTCCATTTTAAATCTTTGACAAATATGACAAGCAAATTCTTGACTGTTCTAGTGGCTTACTGTCTCATCGGCCTTGCTAATAACGCTTTTGCCCAAAGTAACCAATTAACAACGATTGAGCTCAAAATAGGCATCTATCGTATTGAGGCGGAGTTAGCAGATACGTCCGTCGCTAGACAAACGGGGTTAATGTATCGAAGCTTTTTACCAACGAATTCAGGGATGCTATTTGTTATTGAAGAAAAAGGAATTCATTGTTTTTTTATGCGAAATACCAAGGTCGCCTTATCGATTGCATTCATTGATGATGATGGCAAGATTGTGAACATTGCTGACATGGAGCCAGAGACTCTGAATAATCACTGTCCCCGCTCTCCTGTGCGTTTTGCTCTAGAAATGAATCAGAAATGGTTTGCGCAACGTGCTATAGGCCCCGGGACAGTGATTCAGGGATTGCCTAAAAAATAATTAGGTATTAACCAAAGTGGCAAACGTAATGCACGGGTTGATCGGCCCGGATTACAAAATAACCGCCCGCCTCCACCGTCCAGCTTTGACCTGCTAAGAATGATTTTTCAGCTTGACCATTGATGCTGACGTAGGCAGTACCATCGACTATTTCCATGATCTCTTTTGTTGTCAGATCAAAGCGCAAAGTGCTGGGCAGTACCACTCCCACCGACTTACGTGTGCCATCCGGTAATGTCACCGTATGAGACACACACTTACCATCGAAGTAGACATTCGCTTTTTTACCAATAGAAACCTGATCAAACTGCATGTGTTCGCTCTCTTATCAAAATAAATGGTTCATTACTTAGCACGCTTGCGCTTTGCAATTTCTGCAATCCGCATCCGTAGGGCATTTAACTTAATAAATCCTCCGGCATCGGCCTGATTGTAGGCGCCACCATCATCATCAAAGGTCGCAATATTCTGATCAAATAAGGTATTTGCAGAGTCACGTGCCAATACGGATACTGTGCCCTTGTAGAGTTTTAAACGGACTGTACCCTTGACACTCTGTTGGGTGTGATCAATGAGGGTCTGTAATGCAATCCGCTCTGGCGACCACCAGTAACCGTTATAGATCAGCGCTGCATAACGTGGCATTAAATCATCTTTTAAATGCGCCACCTCGCGATCGAGGGTGATACTTTCAATCGCACGGTGGGCTTTAAGCAAGATGGTGCCGCCAGGCGTTTCATAACATCCACGGCTCTTCATACCAACAAAACGATTCTCAACCAAATCAAGACGCCCAATCCCATTAGCCCCACCCAAGCGATTAAGCTCAGCCAGCAACTCGTGGGCTTTCATAGCCTTACCGTTGATGGCTACTGGGTCGCCGCTCTTAAACTCCATCTCAATAACTTGTGCCTGATCTGGGGCTTTTTCAGGAGAGACCGTCCAGCGCCACATAGCTTCCTCAGCCTCCGCGTTTGGATCCTCTAAGTGTCGCCCCTCAAAACTAATATGCAAGAGATTGGCATCCATGGAATAGGGTGCGCCACCTTGCTTGTGTTTCATTTCAACGGGAATCCCATGCTTTTCTGCGTAAGCTAGTAGTTTTTCTCGTGAGAGTAAATCCCACTCGCGCCATGGTGCAATCACTTTAATTCCAGGCTCTAAGGCGTAATAGCCCAACTCAAAACGAACCTGGTCATTCCCCTTGCCGGTAGCCCCATGCGACACCGCATCTGCGCCAACTTGACGAGCAATCTCAATTTGGCGTTTAGCGATTAAAGGGCGAGCAATGGATGTGCCTAATAAATACTCGCCTTCATAGATCGTATTCGCTCTAAACATTGGGAATACAAAATCGCGTACAAACTCTTCACGTAAATCGTCAATAAAGATATGCTCGGGCTTAATCCCAAACTTGATAGCCTTACTTCGTGCTGGCTCGAGCTCTTCGCCCTGCCCCAAATCGGCTGTGAAGGTCACAATCTCACAGGCATAGGTATCTTGTAACCATTTCAAGATAACGCTGGTATCTAAACCACCGGAATACGCCAATACTGCTTTTTTAATGTCGGACATAGTGTGTTTCTTTATTTACGAACTTCAATCAATACGACCTAAGGCTTAATCGCATGCTCAATTTTATAAGCGCCCGCAGAGCAAAAACTCCATCAGGGCTTTTTGAACGTGAAGACGATTTTCAGCCTCCTCCCAAACAACGCTTTGAGATCCGTCAATGACTCCCGAACTCACTTCTTCACCCCGATGCGCTGGTAAACAATGCATAAATAGGGCGTCTGGTGCGGCCAGTGCCATCAGATCTTCAGAGACCATCCAGTTTTTGAAAGCAGCAACCCGTAAAGCATTCTCGTCTTCGAATCCCATGCTCGTCCAAACATCAGTGGACACTAAATGAGCGCCCTTGCACGCGTCTTTTGGATCAGCACATACAGTGAGGTGATTTAGGGCTGAGCTATTCAGGCGCGAGCGTTCGAGCTGATAACCCTCGGGTGCAGAAAACCGAAACTCAAAATCTAATTTCTCGGCAGCCTGTATCCAGGTATACGCCATATTATTTGCATCGCCAACCCATGCAACGGTCTTCCCTTGAATAGGTCCACGTGCCTCCACAAATGTGAAGATATCGGCCATCACCTGACAGGGATGAAATTGATTGGTCAGGCCATTAATCACAGGGACGCGTGAGTTGGCACTAAAGCGCTCTATGGAGGCTTGCTCAAAGGTCCGAATCATGATGATGTCGGTCATTCTAGAAATGACTTGAGCAGCATCTTCAATGGGTTCACCACGACCAAGCTGGGTGTCTCTTGTGTTCATATAAACCGCATGGCCACCCAACTGATGGACGCCGGCCTCAAATGACAAACGAGTACGCGTGGAATGCTTTTCGAAGATCATGGCCAAGGTACGATCGTGCAAAGGATGCCAAGTCTCATAGCGTTTAAAGCGCTCCTTTAACCACGCCGCCCTCGTAAACAAATAGTCGTACTCCTCTCGGCTAAAGTCAGAGAACTGCAGATAATGTCTTAGCTGGCCAGGCACTTGAGGTTTGGCCAATGAATGGCCATTACCCAATGATGACAAGTGAGCATCTTGCGTGGTATGAGAAGTTTTATGCGGCATATCTTGCAAAAGAACGCTCCGTGAAACAAAAACCCGCTCGATCTAAGAGCGGGTCAGAAAATCTAAACTGCCTTAGGCCCGCGGGAGGCCTAATAAATCATGTTTAGGCCATTGCCTTAATGGCTGCCGAAAGTCGTGACTTCTGACGCGCAGCGGTGTTTTTGTGTGCAATCTTTTTATCGGTGATCGTGTCGATCGTCGACTGGGTCGCAATAAATACTTTTTTTGCTGCGTCTTTATCACCCGCCTCGATCGCTTTGCGAACAGCCTTGATCGAGGTACGAAGTTTAGAACGCAAACTAGAGTTGTGAGCATTTAGCTTCACAGATTGACGAGCGCGCTTGCGAGCTTGTGCGGTATTAGCCATTATTAAATAAACCTATCTAAATCAAATAATCAGAATGAAATCAAACTCTTAAAAGTAAAAACCTGCCAAAAGCCTAAATTCACAGTCTTTGCAAAGCCGTAGCAATACGGCTCTCGAAAACATGACATTCTACCCGAAAGAGGCCAAAATGCCCACCCTACCCCCAAATAAGGGAAAATCAGGCCATGAACCTGCTTTCTGCCGCAGCCAAAGTCAGCTCTTTGACCATGCTATCCCGCATTACAGGATTAATTCGAGAGACCCTGATCGCCCGCAGCTTCGGGGCTTCCGAGTGGACGGATGCCTTTAATGTGGCCTTCCGGCTGCCTAATTTGCTCCGTAGACTATTTGCCGAAGGGGCTTTTTCCCAAGCTTTTGTCCCCATCTTGGGAGAAATCTCCAATCAAGGGGATCGCAACAAAACTCAGAGTTTGGTGGACGCTATTGCCACCCTTCTTTTTTGGGCCCTAGGCCTAACCGTTCTAGTGGGAGTGATTGGCGCACCTATTTTAGTTTTCATTATTGCTGCCGGCCTCAAAGGGGGGGGCGCTTACGACACCACCATTCTGATGACCCAAATCATGTTTCCGTACATTGGGCTTATCTCCTTAGTATCCCTATCAGCCGGAATTCTGAACACCTTCGGGCGCTTCGCCGTGCCCGCATTTACTCCTGTGCTTCTGAACCTCTCCCTAATTGGAGGAGCAGTTTTATTAGCTCCTCACATAGAACAACCTATTTATGCCCTGAGTATTGGGGTATTAATTGGCGGTATTTTGCAACTCAGCATCCAGATACCGGTGCTCTTAAAACTAGGGCTACTACCCCGTATTGCATTTCTTCCTCGGGCAATGAAAGCAGCATGGCAAAATCCAGATGCACGCCGCGTCATTAAACTCATGGTGCCAGCAGTATTTGCAGTATCGGTTGCGCAAATTTCTTTAATTATTAATACCAACATTGCCTCCCACTTACAAACCGGGAGTGTTTCCTGGCTTTCTTACGCGGACCGCCTCATGGAATTTCCAACCGCACTGCTGGGAGTTGCACTGGGGACCGTATTGCTTCCTAGTCTTAGCAAGGCAAACGCCAATCAAGATACTGCCCATGCAGGAGAGCTTTTGGTTTGGGGATTACGTCTAACCTTTTTGCTAGCCGCACCATGCGCATTAGCGCTGTTTCTGTTTGGCACACCCATCTCTGCAGTTCTGTATCACTACGGACAGTTCAACAACCTCGATGTTGAAATGACGCGTCAAGCTCTAGCTGCATATGGAGTTGGCTTAATCGGACTAGTGCTTGTCAAGATATTGGCGCCTGGTTTCTATTCCCGCCAAGATATTCGTACACCGGTCAAGATTGCTGTGTTGGTATTGGTGTTTACACAGCTCGCCAACCTTATCCTAGTTCCCCAATTTGCCCATGCTGGTCTGGCTTTATCGGTTGGTTTGGGTGCATGCCTAAATGCAGCGCTACTTTGGATTGGTCTACGAAGAAAGGGAGCTCTACCCCTCAGCGCTGGCTGGCTCAAATACCTTACTCAACTTAGTCTCGGTTTGTTACCCTTGGGCCTTTTGCTCTTTTATGGTGCAAGCGCTCATGATTGGCTAGGATTACAAAGTAGTCCGTGGATCCGCATTGGGTTTTTGGGGCTTTGGCTCATGATTGCCGCCATAGTGTACTTTGCCACTCTGTGGCTTGTTGGTCTACGCTGGCAAAATTTTCTACGTCATGCAAAATAGTCATTATGCCGACTCAACAGCTCGATTACTTTTCTACCTTAGTTGCCGAGGACGAGCACTTTCCGCTGACTGAAGCAAGCATTGCAGTTGCCCAGCACGCATTTCCTGATCTTGATGTTCAGCATGTTCTAGATGAAATCGATCAATTCGGCGATCGTCTTAAGAAACGTATTTCTGCTGACGCCTCAGCCGTGCAACGCTTACAACAGCTAAAGCATCTCTTCTTCACCGAGCTCGGCTTTGGTCCCAACCCAAACGATTTTTACGCTCCTGAGAACTCATATATTCATCATGTTCTGCAAAGTCGCCGTGGTATTCCTATTTCTTTAGCCATCATCATGATGGAGCTTGGTAACCAAGTTGGCTTAAAAATTAGAGGGGTCTCCTTCCCCAACCACTTCATGCTGCGCGTCTCGCTACCTCAGGGGGAGGTCATCATGGATCCCTTAACAGGTGCATCCTTAGCAAAGCAGGAATTACAAGCGATGCTTGACCCCTACCTTGAGGCAAGAGGTTACGTTGGCGATCTTCAGTTGCCGCTCAATGTTTTTCTGCGGGTCTCAAGTTCTCGAGAAATACTCTCGCGCTTCTTGCGAAACTTAAAACTAATTTATACCGAACATGAGCGCTGGGAGCGTTTACTGGGAGTACAACAACGCCTGGTCATTTTGTTACCAGACTCTCTTGAAGAAGTACGTGATCGCGGTCTAATCTTTGCGCAATTGGAATACTTACGTCCCGCAATTGAAGATATGCAGGCCTATCTCAGCGCGCAACCCGATGCCAGCGATGCCGATGAAATCCGCGAGCATATAGCAACCCTTGAAAATCAAGTGCGCCAACATTAAATCCTTTGCTCTTCATGTCCAATAAGGTTTTATCCATCGTTGGCCCAACCGGAGTCGGCAAAAGTAATTTAGCCCTTTGGCTGGCTCGCCAGTGCAAAGACCTGGGACAAAGTATCGAAATCATCAGCATGGACTCCGCCTTGGTATACAAAGGCATGAATATTGGGACTGCCAAACCAAGTAAAGCAGAACAGGATGAGGTTGTTCATCACCTCATTGATATTTTGGACCCCAGCCAAAATTACTCTGCTGCCCAGTTCGCGAGCGATGCAAAAGAACTTATTACGGATATAAAACTGCGCGGCAATATCCCCTTAATCGTGGGCGGTACGATGCTCTACTGGAGAGCTTGGGTCTACGGCTTCTCCAATCTGCCTGCTGCAAACCCCGTAGTACGTGCGCAATTAGACCTCGAAGCTGCTGAAATTGGCTGGCCTGCAATGCATGCCAAGTTAGCCATTCTCGACCCAGTTAGTGCAGCCCGTCTACAAGCAAATGATAGTCAACGTGTTCAGCGAGCCCTCGAGGTCTATGCACTCACTGGGCGACCACTCTCAGAGCTTTTTAAAGAGACTCCGAGTCTTGCGGGCCGAAAGCAAGAGCCTAATCCTGATTGGGTGGAAGTAATCTCACTTGAGCCGTCCGATCGAAAGATCCTACATGCGCGCTTACAGGATCGTTTTGATCAAATGCTAGAGAGTCAATTGATTGAAGAGGTTGAACAACTTCGCAATCGCGGCGACCTACATACCAATCTACCAGCGATTCGGTCTGTGGGTTATCGCCAAGTTTGGGAGTATCTGGCAGGGGATGTGGATTTTGAAACGATGAAACAAAAAGCGTATGCCGCAACCCGACAACTCAGTAAACGCCAAATGACCTGGCTACGAGCAATGGATCGTCAAGTCTTTGATCCCTTTGATGCAGAGCAAATCAAGCTTGCGCAAAAAAAATGTCTAGCCCTCTTACGCTAACTTAAACCACAATCGTCTGAGGAGCCCCCTGGGGACGCTCCACAATTTCTCCTAAGCGCCAAGAGTTCAGTCCTTGTTGATTAATGCAAGCGATGACTGTATCAGCATCTTGCTGACTCACCACCACCACCATGCCAATGCCGCAATTAAATACGCGGACCATTTCTGCGTCGGCGACGCCGCCCTTCATTTGCAACCAGCGGAACAAATCTGGCATCTGCCAAGAATCTCGCCGAAGAACTGCCTGGGTGTTCTCGGGCAGTACACGCGGTACGTTATCTACGAGTCCACCACCGGTAATATGAGCCAAGCCTTTAATGGGATACTGCGCCATCACATTCAATAATTGCTTGACGTAGATTTGGGTGGGTGCCATCACTACTTCGCGTAAGGAACGACCACCAATATCTTCCGTTGGTTTTGCACCAGCGCGCTCGATAACCTTACGGATTAACGAATACCCATTCGAGTGCGCCCCACTAGAAGCAATTCCAATGACTGCATCGCCTGGCTTAATTGAAGAGCCATTAATAATTTTGGATTTTTCAACCACGCCAACCGCAAAGCCAGCTAAATCATATTCACCGGGTGGATACATACCTGGCATTTCGGCAGTCTCACCACCGATCAGGGCGCACCCTGCCAACTCACAGCCCTTGGCAATGCCAGCCACTACGGTTGTAGCTGTGTCGACCGATAATTTGCCACAGGCAAAATAATCAAGGAAAAACAAAGACTCGGCACCCTGTACCAAAATATCGTTTACGCTCATTGCGACCAAATCTTGACCAATGGTCTCGTGACAGTTCCACTCAAAGGCTAATTTAAGCTTCGTTCCAACGCCATCCGTGCCAGATACTAAAACAGGCTCCCGATAACGCTTAGGGACCTCAAAAAGAGCTCCAAAGCCGCCTATTCCAGCCAACACACCATCTCGCATGGTTTTCTTGGCCAAAGGCTTAATACGGTCTACCAAGGCGTCACCGGCGTCGATATCCACCCCAGCGTCACGGTAGGAGAGTCCTTGGGAGGAGGGGGGTTTAGAGGAATTATTCATCGTTTAATCTTTGGGAAATCAGGGAAATCCGCTTATTGGTTCAATTTGATCGGTAGAATCTCTGAATTCTAGAGTATGAGGCCGTATGGCAGAAATTTTTACCCCCTTTCTCTTTGCTTTTATATTGGCCTATATCATGCGGCCTGTTTGTCTTCGCCTGGAAACTGTTGGTCTAGGTAAAGCATTAGCAAGCACCCTGAGTATTCTTTTCGGCCTGTGCCTAATGGCGATCGTCCTGCTCTTGTTAATCAATCTGCTGCGCCATGAAATCCCCTTAATAAAAGCTCAGCTACCTATTTGGTTACAAAGCATCCAAACATGGCTAGCCCCAAAACTCATCAGTCTCAATATTGATATTGACTGGCAAGCGTTGCGCGAAGCAATTACCCAAAAGCTCACCGCACATTTTTCTGCAAATGCTAATCAAATTCTTAGCACCAGCCTAGAAACTGTTTTAGCCTCCGGTAGTTCTGTATTAGGCGGGTTTGTCAACTTCATCCTAATTCTCTTTGTACTCTTTTACTTGCTAATCGATTGGGATCACTTTTTTGCTTTACTTAAACAATTAATTCCAATTCGTTATCAGGTAACTGCACAAACCCTCGTTTCTGAAACCGATGGTCTGCTCTCCCAATACTTACGCGGTCAGATGTTGGTCATTTTGATCATGGCAGTTTTCTACAGCGCCGGCTTAAGTCTTACGGGCATGCAAGGAGCGCTTGGGCTGGGAGTGTTTACCGCGATCGTCATCATCATTCCCTACATTGGAATTGCCCTTGGTCTTGTCTTGGCAGTACTCTCAGTCATATTGCAATTTGGCTTTAGTAGCGAGTTGATTGTGGTCTTGGTCATCTTTGGTATTGGTCAAGTACTTGAAGGTTTTTTTCTCACTCCTCGCTTGGTTGGTGAGCGCATTGGCTTACATCCAGTGGCGGTGTTATTTGCCTTGTTAATCTTTGCAAAATTATTTGGCTTCTTTGGGGTTTTGCTAGCCCTACCAGCAAGCGCAATCGTCCTGGTCTTGATACGTTTTGCATGGTCGCTGTATGAACAAAGCACTTGGTATCGTAAATAGCCAGTATTTATGAACCATTCGTCTGCTCTACCCCGTCAATTTGCCCTTGACCTTACCCAGCCACCATCAGCCACACTTCATAACTTTCTGGAAAGCGGTAATGAAGAATTAAAAAGTGCGCTGGGGCGCTCAGTTACATTTTGGCAAACTGGCCAGGAAAGGCTTATTCCGCTTGAACAACGTTGGTTCTATTGGTGGGGTAGTAATGGCTGTGGTCGCACTCATCTTCTTAAAGCGATGAGCCATGCTGCTAGAGATCAGGGTCTAATTCCGATTGAGCTTGGTCCTCATCAGCCCAATGCGTGGATTGATTGCGAAGACCGCTTATCGCAATCAAATAACAAACAGATCCGCATTATGACCGTAGACGATATTGATCAACTGGATGATCGGCTGCAAGCAAGCCTATTTCGGATACTCAATGTAGTGCATGCAAGCCCGAGTTACTTTATATACCTCGCTGGTAATCTTGCCCCCAATGGCTTACAACTCCGCGAGGATCTTCGTACTCGTCTTGCTTGGGGGCTTATTTTTCAGGTTCACCCACTAACTGATTCTGTAAAAGTAGATGCACTCACACAAGCGGCTAAAGAACGGGGATTAACTTTATCAGTCGACGTACTACCCTGGCTCATCAATCATTTTTATCGAGATATGCCTAGCCTAATGGCATTGCTCGATGCTCTTGATGCGCATTCACTCGAAACTAAACGAGCAATCACCCTACCCTTGGTTCGTGAACTTCTTCAGATTGCAGGCAAAAAACCATGAGTCGATTGGCGTTATTTGATCTTGATCACACCCTCTTACCCTTTGACAGTGACTACGAGTGGGGGCAATTTTTAGTTCGTCAAGGAGTCGTTGATGGCGAACAATATGCTAAAGCAAACGAGCAATTCTATGCAGACTATAAGGTGGGTAAATTAGATATTGATGCTTTTCTACGTTTTGCACTCAAGCCCTTATCTGAAAATAGTCGAGAGCAACTTCAACAATGGCATGATGCCTTTATGCACGAAAAAATTAATGGCCAATTACATCCCAATGCGATGGCTTTGGTCAAAAAACATCAAATCGCTGGCGACCTTTGTTGTGTAGTGACGGCCACAAATAGCTTTGTCACACGCCCAATCGTGAAAGCCTTTGGCATTGATCATTTGGTTGCGACCGACCCTGCCACCGAAAATAACCAAGATAACGGACGCTTTACTGGTCAGGTCGCTGGGATTCCGAGCTTTAAAGCAGGGAAGGTAACGCGGGTAAATGCTTGGCTATATGAGCAAGGTTTATCATTTGATATCCTCGAGAAAAGCTACTTCTATTCTGACTCACTAAATGATCTTCCCTTGCTCGAGCGCGTTAGCCATCCAATCGCCACAAACCCAGACGAGCGTTTAAGAGCCGAAGCAGAAAAACGTGACTGGCCAATCCTTGAGCTTTTCTCCTCATCCCAATAATTATTTACACCCTTCATGATTACTAAATTCCTCGACCGTCTTTTGCGTCGAGGCCCGCGTCCGAAATCTAATCAATCGGGCGCGACCCTGGTTGCTCACAAGGTTCACAAAAAGACTCATCGAATTGATCCTGGACTTTTATCCAAAAATGCCGTGAAAGTAACCCATACCCTGCAACAGGGTGGGTATAAGGCCTATATTGTTGGTGGCGCAGTGCGTGACCTTGTTTTAGGAATTGCCCCAAAAGATTTTGATGTGGCTACCAATGCAACGCCCGATCAGGTCCAAAAGCTATTTCGGCGCTCACGCTTAATTGGACGTCGCTTTCAAATTGTGCACGTTACTTTTTTTGGCAAAGAACGTCCAGAGATTATTGAGGTCTCCACTTTTAGAGCTGTTCTCGAAAGTGTTGGGGAGCATGTAGCTGAAAGTGGGCGCATCTTGCGCGATAACGTCTGGGGTACCCATGCTGAAGATGCGGCACGTCGGGATTTCACTATGAATGCGATGTACTATGACCCGGCTAGCGAGACCGTGCTCGACTATCACGGCGGCATGGAGGATATCTGTTCTAAAACGATTCGGATGATTGGCAATCCCAGTAAACGCTATCGTGAAGATCCTATTCGTATGCTACGGGCAATTCGGTTTGCCGCCAAAACGAATTTTCAGATTGAGTCGGGTACCCGAACCCCTATAGCAGAATTAGGAGATCTCATCCATGATGTACCAAGCGCTCGACTATTTGATGAGATCCTGAAGCTGCTAATGTCTGGTCACGCATGGGCTGGTATCCAAGCATTGCAAGATGCAGGTTTACACCATGGCCTACTGCCCTTGATTGATAAAGCCCTAGCTAATGATCAATCGGCGCAATTTATTCAACTCGCCTTACGCAATACCGATGAGAGGATTCAGGCGGGCAAATCAGTTTCACCTGGATTTTTATTTGCCTCACTTCTATGGCCAGATTTAGACCAGCGCTGGCAAGCATTACTAGCTGGGGGTATGCCCAATCTACCAGCACTGCATGCAGCGATCGATGACACCATAGCGCAGCAAAATACGGGGATCCCCTTGCAGCGTCGCCACGAGGGAGACATGCGTGATATTTGGACTATGCAACCCCGTTTTGAGAGGCGCAATGGGCGCTACCCCCATCGCTTACTAGAGGTTCCCCGCTTTAGAGCTGGGTATGACTTTATGCTCCTACGAAGTCAGGTTGGCTCTTGCCATACAAGCCTTGGACAGTGGTGGACTGACTTTATTCATGCGGACTTACCCGAACGTGAAGAGCTCATTGCTAGGACTAAAGATGATGCTATCTCTTCTACGCAAACTCCTTCGGAACCAAACAAGAGAAGGCGGAGACGCTCAAAACGCCCCAAGTTAGGGACTGAAACCACCCTCGATTTTGAAATGAGTGGCGGCAAGCAAAATTAAGCTTTTTTGAGTAAAGTAAGCCATATTTTAAATGGGATAGATATGGCAAAGGCCTTTATCGGATTTGGTGGAAATATTGGAGATGCTCGTCAGATCATCACCGATGCCATTGTGTGTCTAGCCCAACACATTGAGGTGCATATTATTAATAAGAGCTGTTTTTACCAAAGCGCCCCTGTCAATGCAGTGGGTGACGATTACATTAATGCAGTTGTTGAAATTGATACAGAACTTAATCCCTATGGCTTATTGTATGTTTGTCAAACCATCGAACAGCAATTTGGTCGCGAGCGGCCCTTTGCAAATGCTCCTCGCACCCTTGATTTAGATATCTTGTTCTTTGAAGGAATCCAGCAAAACCATTCAGATCTGACGATTCCCCATCCAAGGATTACGGAACGCTCTTTTGTTGTTCTACCTCTTTTAGAAATCTGTCCTGATTTTTTCTTACCCGAGTACGGTCCTTTAAAGGCTTTCGTACCCCAAATTGCTAATCAACGCATCAAACGCCTTACCTGCAAAAATTGCGATTGTGGTCTTCAACTGTATTAGTCACCCTCAATAGCTGTTCCTTAGCGGTCTCGATTAGAATCGTTTTATGAGTTACCTACAAGACAATAAGCCCATTACGATTACCAAGCTTCTCACCATGCATGCAGACGGCGAGAAGATCACCGTTTTAACTGCCTATGACTCAACCATGTGCGCCTTGCTTAATCGCTGCGGCGTTGAGGTCATCTTGGTGGGTGACTCGCTTGGGAATGTAGTTCAAGGTCATAGCAGTACTACCCCCGTCACCCTTGAAGAGATGGCCTACCACACGGAGTGTGTTGCGCGCGCAAATACGCATGCTTTTTTAATTACTGATCTTCCCTTTGCAAGCTATGGTGATCCGGTTCAAGCGCTCGAGTCCTCCGCAGAACTCATGCGTGCTGGTGCCGATATGGTTAAGCTGGAAGGTGGCACATGGCAAGTTGATGTGATTCAGTATCTAGTGGAGCGGAGTGTTCCTGTCTGTGCGCATCTCGGTCTCCTACCGCAATCAGTTCACTTACTAGGTGGGTACAAGGTACAAGGTAAGTCGAAAGATGCTGCTGCGCACATGCTGGAGCAAGCGCATGCCTGTGAAGCAGCGGGGGCTCAAATGCTTGTGCTTGAAGCTATTCCGTCAGCGCTTGGAGAAAAAATTACTCAGTCACTGCATATCCCAACCATTGGGATTGGTGCGGGGCCCAATTGCTCTGGACAGGTCTTAGTACTCCCGGACATGTTGGGTATTAGCCCTGGCAAACTACCCAAGTTTGTCAAAAACTTCATGGTAGATCACGCATCGATTGATGCTGCCATTAAGGCATATGTAAAAGAAGTTAAGTCAGGCAAGTTCCCTGGACCTGAACACTGCTTTGCGTCTTAAGTCTTAGTTAAAAAAGTTTTTCATTCGGTCAAACCAGCCCTCTTGCTGTGGACTGTGTTTCTTACCGCCTGTCTTTAAAGACTCGTCAAACTGTTTCAAGATGGACCTCTGCTCCTCTGAAAGTTTGATTGGAGTCTCTAGGATGACATGTACATATAAGTCGCCAAGAAGGGATGAGCGCAATTCTTTAATTCCTTTACTACGCAAGCGGAAGGTCTTCCCTGTTTGAGTTCCCTCAGGAATACTTAATTCCACTCGACTACCTAAGGTTGGCACCTCAATCTCTCCCCCAAGCGTAGCGGTCGCAAATGAAATAGGCATTTGAACATGCAAATCACTTCCATCTCGCTCGAAGACCGAATGCTCTTTAACATGAACCTCAACGTATAAATCACCAGCAGGTCCGCCATTAACACCAGGCTCACCATTACCGACAGAACGAACCCGCATCCCATCATCAATTCCAGCAGGGATTTTGATCTCAAGCGTTTTCTGTTCCTTGGTCTTACCAGTTCCATGACAACTTTTGCAAGGCTTCGGAATATATTTTCCAGTCCCTCGGCACTTTGGACAGGTCTGCTGCATCGAGAAAAACCCCTGAGCAATACGTACTTGACCATTGCCTTCGCAAGTAGGGCAAACTTCTACTTTCGAGCCAGGCTCTGCACCCGTTCCGCTACATACTTTGCAGGTACTCCAACTAGGCACTCGAATCTGGGTGGTGTAGCCTGCGGCTGCCTGCTCTAGGGTGATCTCCATGTTGTAGCGTAAATCTGCGCCCTTATAGACTTGGGGTCCAGAGCTTCTACCTTGACCAAAGATGTCACCAAAAATGTCACCAAAGGCATCTGCAAAACCGCCTGCGCCTGCGCCGGCAAAGCCGCCCATACTGGGGTCTACTCCAGCATGACCATACTGATCATAGGCACCACGTTTTTGAGGATCTGACAATGTCTCATAAGCCTCTTTAGCTTCTTTGAAATTTGCCTCAGCCCCTGGATTATCAGGATTACGGTCTGGATGGTATTTCATGGCAAGCTTACGGTAGGCCTTTTTTAAGTCCTCCTCGCTGGCATTTTTTCCAACCCCTAAAACTTCATAAAAATCTCGTTTACCAGTCGCCACAGCGCACCCTTTTTCCTGAAAGATAAAAACGAGAAGTCGGCACAGGGCCGACTCATCGCATTCACCTACTAATTTCTAGAGACTACTTCTTATCGTTTACCTCTTTAAAGTCTGCATCCACTACCTCGGGATCATGAGCCTTTGCCTCACCCGCAGGCTTTGTTGCGCCACTAGGATTCGCTTTAGCCTGCTCGGCAGCATACGCCTTCTCGCCAAGCTTTTGACTCACTTTTGCCAAAGCCTCGGTCTTAGTCTCCATGGCCACCTTATCCGTTCCTTTAATTGCCTCTTCAAGCTCCTTGAGGGCAGACTCAATGCTACCTTTTTCGCCCGCATCCAAACTGCTACCGTGCTCTTCCAAAGCTTTCTTCGTGGAATGCGCCAGAGCATCTGCAGTGTTTCTAGCGGTGACTAAGTCGAGTAGCTTACGATCTTCTTCAGCGTTTGCTTCGGCATCTTTAACCATCCGCTGAATTTCTTCTTCCGAAAGACCGGAATTTGCTTTGATGGTGATCTTGTTCTCTTTACCAGAGGCTTTATCTTTAGCTTTCACATGCAAAATACCATTGGCATCGATATCGAAGGTCACCTCAATTTGTGGCAAACCGCGGGCTGATGGCGGAATTCCTTCCAAATTGAATTCACCAAGCATCTTGTTGGCACTCGCCATCTCGCGCTCACCCTGGAAGCACTTAATGGTCACGGCAGGTTGATTGTCCTCTGCCGTTGAAAACACTTGGGAGTGCTTGGTTGGGATCGTGGTATTTTTCTGAATCATCTTAGTCATCACACCACCCAAGGTCTCAATACCAAGAGATAAAGGCGTGACATCCAGGAGTAATACGTCTTTGCGATCGCCGGCCAATACAGAACCCTGAATCGCAGCACCAACAGCAACTGCTTCATCAGGATTGACATCCTTACGAGGCTCTTTACCAAAGATGGCCTTCACTTGTTCTTGTACTTTTGGCATACGGGTTTGACCGCCTACCAAAATGACATCATCAATATCGGATGAAGATACACCGGCATCTTTCATAGCGACTTGGCATGGCCCCATCGTACGCGTAATTAGCTCCTCAACCAAAGACTCTAGCTTGGAGCGGGTTAGTTTTAAGTTGAGATGCTTAGGACCGCTTGCATCCGCAGTCACATACGGTAGGTTAATCTCGGTTTGCTGTGAAGAAGAAAGTTCGATCTTGGCCTTCTCAGCAGCATCTTTAAGGCGCTGCAAAGCAAGCACGTCTTTACTGAGATCAACTCCTTGTTCTTTCTTGAACTCGGCAATAATCCAGTCAATAATGCGCTGGTCAAAATCTTCACCACCCAAGAAGGTATCACCGTTAGTAGACAGTACCTCAAATTGTTTCTCACCATCCACATTCGCAATTTCAATAATGGAAACGTCAAAGGTACCGCCACCGAGGTCATATACGGCAATCTTACGATCTACTTTATCTTGCTTATCTAGGCCAAACGCCAAAGCCGCAGCAGTTGGTTCGTTAATGATTCGTTTCACTTCTAGGCCCGCGATTCGACCGGCATCTTTGGTAGCTTGACGCTGACTGTCATTGAAATAAGCCGGCACCGTAATGACGGCTTCGGTAACTTCTTCGCCGAGATAATCCTCAGCAGTCTTTTTCATCTTACGCAACACCTCAGCAGAAACCTGCTGGGGCGCAATTTTCTTATCGCGCACCGACACCCAAGCATCGCCATTCTCAGCTGCAATAATGCTGTAAGGCATCAAGCTAATGTCTTTTTGGACCTCGGCATCGGTAAATTTACGGCCAATTAAACGCTTGACCGCATACACCGTATTTTTAGGATTGGTAACCGACTGACGCTTAGCAGGCGCGCCCACCAATACCTCGCCATCTTCCATATAGGCGATGATGGAAGGTGTTGTTCTAGTGCCCTCGGCGTTTTCAATCACCTTCGGTGCATTGTTTTCAATAACGGAGACGCAGGAATTTGTTGTTCCTAGGTCAATTCCAATAATCTTTCCCATAATGGCTCCAAAATAAATGAATAAGTGCTGCCGATACCCTACAGATGGGGACTAATTCATGGAATTCAAGGGGCCTAAGCCCTTGAATTTACTTAATTCTCTAATTATTTTGCCTGGCTAACCGTGACTAAGGCTGGACGTAAGACCCGATCAGCAATCAAAAAACCTCTTTGGAGAACTGACACCACGGTATTCGCATCCTGCTCCGATGGAACCATGGAAATAGCCTGATGTTGGTGAGGATCAAATTTAGCGCCGGGGGCTGGATTAATCTCGATTAAGCGCCCTTTCTCAAAGGCAGAAATTAGTTGTTTGAGCGTAATTTCAAGCCCCTCTTTGAACGCCTTAGCATCACCCGCTTCGGTAGCAAGTGCCGCGTACAAACTGTCACTAACCGGGATTAGGTGCTCTGCAAAGCCTTCGATCGCAAATTTGTGTGCTTTTGTAATATCTTCCATCGCACGTCGGCGAATGTTCTCACCCTCTGCTTTAGCCCGAAGATAGCTGTCTTGCAATTCGGTCAGTTTTTGGTTGGCCTGCGCCAGTTGCTCCTCAACACTAATACTAGGTTCACTAGCCTCGGCTGCAGAAGTCTCAAGTCCTGGATTTTCTGTCTGCAGTTCTTGCTCAGATTTATTTTCATTCATAACGGTACCTTATCGACTAAACCATACATTGGGGCATTAGCCCTAATTTCAAGGGGCTTGCTTACCCGTGGCAATCTTTGCAGAGACCTCATTAGCCCGACGTTCCCGTAACGCTAATTCTGCCTCTGAGTCAGGTATGGTTGGCCATCCCTGCATATGCTCTTTTGCAATCTCCTCCAAAGCAGAGATAAAAACTGGGTCATCGTTTAGGCATGGGATATATCGATAATCTCCGCCGCCATGCTCATGGAAGATCTCCTGTCCTTCCATCGCAATCTCTTCAAGAGTTTCCAAACAATCTGCTGGGAACCCTGGGCACACAATATCAATATGTGGGCAAGTGTCCTTTCCCAAGTCCTCGAGCATGAGAGCAGTGTATGGTTTTAGCCACTCAGCCCGACCAAAGCGCGATTGAAAAGTAACTCGGTAGTCATTAGGCTTCAAACCCAATGCCTCACCAAGTAGACGGCCTGTTTTTAAACATTCACAATGGTAAGGATCGCCCTGCATCAAATTTCGTTTCGGTAAACCATGAAAAGACATCACTAACTTTGCACCCTTAGCAAAATCGGGTCTGTCATTTTGGATCCAATAGGCCTCAATGCTCTGCCGCAAGGCATCAATATAGCGAGGGTGGTCATGATAGTGCTTAACTAAACGCAACTCGGGTTGGTTGCGCCACCCTTTTAAAACATCAAATATTTCATCAAAACTTGAGGCACTGGTCGTTGCAGAATATTGTGGGTAAAGAGGCAACACAAGAAGTCGCTCAACGTTTTCTTGCCTAAACCTCTCAAGTACCTCTGGAATCGATGGCTTGCCATAGCGCATTCCTAGATCAACAATCACGCTAGCATTGGTCTTTCTAAAGCACGCTTGTAAGCCGTTCGCTTGGGTCTTGGAATAAATCAATAAAGGGGATCCTTCCTGCAACCAAATCGAGGCATATTTTTTAGCCGATGCGCCGCTACGAATGGGCAAAATAATTCCGTGCAAAATAAACCACCAGACTAAACGTGGGATTTCGACAACCCGCGGGTCTGACAAGAATTGTTTGAGATAGGTTCGTACCGCAAGACGTGTCGGCGCCTCTGGTGTACCAAGATTAATGACCAAAATACCCGTGCGAGCAGAACGAAGGTGGGGGCTAGGGTTCAAATGAAATCCAAAATCAAAATTATGGGGTACTTAATGCGCCACTCAAAAGCTTTGAGGTAATGTCCACAATTGGAATCACGCGATCATACGCCATCCGAGTTGGACCGATCACCCCTAAGGTACCCACTATTTTGCCATCCACGCTGTACGGTGCACTGATGACTGCTAAATCTTCATAGGGCAAGAGCTCACTCTCACCCCCAATGAATATTTGAATTCCATCGGCGTGACTAGAAATATCGAGTAATTGCATCAGAACCGATTTCTGCTCAAGCATGTCAAACATCTTGCGTAATTTGGTTAAGTTAGAACTTAGCTCCCCAACATCCAATAAATGGCGCTCTCCAGAGATCACCATATCAGGATGCGTTAATTTGGTATCTGTCACTCCATTCTCAAGTGCCAAGGTCATTAAACCCGCAATATCCCCTCGCAAATGATCGAGCTCAGCACGTAAGCGAGCGCTGATATCTGAAAAACTCTTCCCAGAAAAATGCGCATTGATGTAATTGCTTGCCTCAACCAATTGACTCGGGCTGTAATCTTGGGTGGTCGGCAAAATACGATTTTGCACATCCCCTTGAGGAGTAACCAAGATTAGTAAGATTTTTCCTTCGCCCAAACGCAAGAACTCGATGTGTTTAAAAATCTGTGAGCGCTTAGGCGTCATCACCACTCCGGCAAAGTGAGTAAGACTAGATAAAAGCTGTGCTGCTGAGTTAATGACCTTCTGAGGCGAGTCTGGATACAAAGAACGCTCAACTTCTCTAGATGCCAATTCCTCCAAAGGCCGAATAGTCAACATCGTGTCGACAAACAGCCGATAGCCACGGGGAGTAGGTATGCGTCCAGCAGATGTATGGGGGCTAGTCACAAAACCCATCTCTTCGAGGTCAGCCATGACGTTACGAATGGTGGCGGCAGATAAATCAAGACCTGAAAACCGAGATAAGGTTCTAGAGCCCACTGGCTGACCCTCCTCGATGTATCTCTCGATGAGGGTTTTTAGTAAAAGTTTGGAGCGATCATCCATGATTGGAGTAATTTTATGCCTATGGTTTAATCGTTGTATGTTAAGCCCATCAAGCAATCCACTGCAGAAGAAATTTCGGCGCGTTACTCTAGTTGGTAAGCACCAGGCAGATGGTATTAGCGAGCATCTCCAAGAATTAGCGCACATCCTTATCCAACAAGGCTGCGAGCTCAGTATTGAGTCTGAAACAGCAGCTCATTTACAGATCAAAGGGAGCAAAACCCTGCCCCTCACTGACTTTAGAGATTCCACCGATTTGGCGGTCATTTTGGGAGGCGATGGAACCATGCTGGGGATTGGGCGCCAAATTGCCGGTAGCGGGGTTCCCCTACTGGGCATCAATATGGGGCGTCTTGGCTATATGACCGATATCCCCTTTGAGGACGCCAAAACGGTCCTTCCTGCGATTATTCAAGGGCACTATGAGATTGACTCACGCTCTCTTCTGGAGGCGAGCGTGTCACGCCATGGTAAAGAAATCCATCGTGGTCTAGCCCTAAACGATGTCGTTGTGAACCGTTCTGGTCTATCGGGGATGGTTGAGCTTAAAGTCCATGTCAATCAATCATTTATGTATAACCAACGCTCGGATGGTTTAATTGTTTCTACGCCAACTGGCTCAACTGCCTACGCATTGTCAGCCGGAGGCCCAATTTTGCACCCTAGAGTTCCAGGGATTGTGTTGGTCCCAATTGCCCCCCACGCACTATCAAACCGTCCCATAGTGCTCGCTCAAGAATCGATTATTGCGATTGAGGTCGTCGGCGGTCGTGAAGTGATCGTTAACTTTGATATGCAATCGCTCACCAAATTACAAATTGGTGACCAAGTTGAAGTACGGCTCTCTGATAAATCTATTTCTCTCCTACATCCTTTGGGTCATAGTGACTACCAAACCTTGCGAGAAAAATTGCACTGGAACGAGTATCCTTCCACGTTTTAATCTGGGTAGATAGGCATGCTCCACTCATTAGCTTTACGTGATTTTGTGATCGTCGATCAACTTGAGCTCGACTTTACAGAGGGCTTTAGTGTTTTGACTGGCGAAACCGGTGCGGGTAAATCAATCCTATTGGATGCCCTTGGATTAGCGCTTGGGGAACGAGCTGACAGTAGCCAAATCCGTGAGGGCTGTCAACGCGCGGAGATTACAGCTATTTTTAGGATTGATAACAGGCTTGAAACAGAAATGAGCGCCTGGTTAGAGGTGCATGACCTGCCCCTAGAGGATGGCGGTAAAAGTCTGATCCTAAAACGCAGTATTGATCACACGGGACGCAGTCGTTCCTTTATTAATGGTAGCAGTGCCTCATTAAATCAACTTCGCGAGGCTGGTGATCGCCTCGTTGATATTCACGGCCAACATGCCCACCAACTGCTTCTCAAAACTGGCGCGCAACGTGAACTACTAGACCGCCATGCTGGTCTTGCTGAGCTGACAAGTCAGGTTGCTGAAGCATTTAAAGTGATGAGCGACACTCAGAAAAAACTTGAGCAAGCCGAATCGGCAGGTGCTGATATCCAACGCGAGCGTGAGCGCTTGGAGTGGCAGCTCGAAGAGCTTACTGAGATCGCTCCTCAAACAAACGAGTGGGCTGAGATCAAATCTGATCACGCGCGTTTAGCCAATGCGGCAAAAATTATTCAGGGAAGTCAGGCAACCATTGATCTGCTCAGTGAATCAGATCACTCGATTGAATCACAACTGAATATGGCGAAACAAGAAATAGATTCTCTTGCAGAACATGACCCTGCCCTAAATCCAGTAGCAGAAAGTTTAAATGTTGCGCAAATTCAATTAGACGAAGCTCTGCATAGTCTCAATCGCTATCTACAAAAAATGGACTTGGATCCAGATCGACTAGCGGAAGTCGATGCACGTATGCAAATACTGCATACTGCTGCGCGTAAATACAAAGTAAATCCAGATGATCTAGCGCAACTGTGGATTGATACACAAGATAAATTAGATACCTTGACTGCTGCGCAAAATATAGAAGTACTTCGTCAGCAATTGCATGAGCAAATCAGCAAATTCACAGAACTCGCAAATGATCTCTCACAAAAACGTCAGAAGGCAGCTCAACAGCTTAGCAAAGAAATTACTGCCGCGATGCAAACACTTGCTATGTCTGGAGGTCAATTACAAATTGCTTTGCGTGAATGTGAGCCCAGCGCCAAAGGGATTGATCATGTGGAGTACCTGATTGCAGCGCATGCTGGAAGCACACCGCGCCCTCTAGCCAAAGTAGCCTCCGGTGGCGAACTTGCCCGTATTAGTCTAGCAATTAGTGTTATTACTAGCCAGGCAAGCTTTACTCCCACGCTTATTTTTGATGAGGTCGATTCTGGAATCGGTGGTGCAGTAGCTCAGACTGTTGGTGAGCTCCTCAAACAATTAGGGCAATCCCATCAAATATTGTGTGTGACCCATCTTGCACAAGTTGCTGCTCAGGGCAATCATCACTTTAAGGTGATCAAAACCCAAACGAATGGGGTTACAAGTTCGGACGTAAGTTCTTTAGGGCGTCAGGAGCGTATTGAAGAAATCGCCAGAATGCTTGGTGGGGCCACAATTACTGACACCACACGGCGTCATGCTCGCGAGCTTCTTGGTCAATCTTAGTCACCCGCTTCAGGACGCGACGGCGTACCAAATATTTTCTTCCAAAGAGCGCTGACCTGATCTCTGGCATTTGCAAAGTCAGGATATTGATGAATATCCATTCGTGTTTTGTCTGCGCCATCTAAACGTAAGCGGTGTTGCTGGGCTCTAAAGATCCGATAGGCATTAGCAATTTCTAGGGCCTCTTCAGCGGTAATCAGCTGATGATCTGCAGCGATACGAAGTAATGCAATATTGCCTAAATTACCCAACAAGGCAGGAAATTGTCGTGCGAACGCCAAGACGAAAAATTGCACCATGAACTCAATATCAACCATTCCTCCGGGGTCATGCTTTAAGTCAAATTCTGACGAATGATTTAGATGACCCGCGTGAACCTTGTGCCGCATATCAATAATTTCATGCTGAAGTTCAGTCATTTTCCGTTCCTGCGATAGCACCTCATTACGGATCTCCTCAAAACGCTTGCCCACAGTGGGATTTCCTGCTGCAAAGCGCGCTCGCGAGATTGCCTGATGCTCCCAAACCCATGCCGCATTGTCTCCTTCTCGCAATTGATACCGTCTAAATGAGTCTAGGCTCGTAACCAAAAATCCAGCCGCCCCATTTGGTCTCAGACGTGTATCGATCTCAAATAAAGTACCGGCTGGCGTTAAGGTGGTTAACCAATTGATCATCCGCTTTCCCAGAATGGAAAAAACCTCCTGAGCAGATTGATCGTTGATCGGCGCATCGTACAAAAAGACCAGGTCAAGATCTGATGCATACCCTAATTCCTTACCGCCCAATTTTCCATAAGCAATCACTGCAAATTGCGGTAATTGTTGGGCATCCATTGAAAACTTTTGGGCAACTGCTGGCCAAACCCGCTCATAGGTAACCTGCAAAATCAGATCGGCTAAGGCAGATAGTCGATCACTCACGCGCTCTATGCTTAAGCCTTCTTGAGCCCCAATACCTAAATCTGCTAATAGAATCAAGAAGGTCTCGGTGTGATGCGTGATGCGCAAAATATCCATCGCATGATCCGGACTGGCATTATCAGCAAGCGCATCATCTAAGCGGAGATCCAAATCAATCTTCACTTTTTTCCAGTAGCTATCTGGATCATGAATTAACTCTGATTGGGCACTGGCAGATAAAAGATCATCTAATAAATGTGGGTGTCTAGCAAGATACTGAGCTGCCCATTTAGAGGAGTTCAGTAGTACAAGTACCTTTTGTAACGCATTGGAATACTCTGCCAAGATTGATAAGTAAGCGCCACGCCTGGAGATTGCCTCAAGTAAATCAAAAAAACGCAATAAGGTTTGATCTGCATCGCCTGCTTGAGAGCTGGCGATATCTGCGGCTGCTTTTTTTAGTAAGCTCCGAATCACCAGCTGGCTTTTTTCTGGGAGAGCCTTCACACGAGAGCTATCTTGCCAACTTTGCCAACGCTCATGCACTCTAGGGAATAGAGTCGGATCAGGTTGCCAGTCTAGAGCATTTATATCAAGCTGTAAACGACCGTCAGCATCCAAAGAGAATGCTTTTTCGAAATACCGCGCCACCCGATTTTGATGACTATTTAGCTCCTGAATAAACTCATCTAAAGTAGTCACTTCAGCAGGACCGGCCATAGCCTTAGCTAGTTGCAAACGGGCCTCATCACTCTCTGGAAAATAATGAGTTTGCTGATCTTCCCAAATTTGTATGCGATGCTCTAAGCGCCGTAAGAATACATAAGCAACTTTTAGATCCTGAACTTCTTCAGGACTCATCCATAGATTAGCCTGGAGCAAATCGAGCACTTCTAAGGTTGGGCGAATACGCAAACGTGGATCTGTGCCCCCGCGCATAAGTTGAAACATTTGTGCCAAGAATTCAATTTCACGTATTCCACCTCGACCTAACTTAATATCGTGCGATCGACCGCTCCGGTTACTGCTGCGCTTTTCTGCCTCGCGCTGAATCTGTGCGTGTAGCTCGCGAATCGCTGCAATTACTCCGTAGTCCAAATGACGACGATAGACAAAAGGCCGAATAATTTGCTCTAAGCCTTTTTCACAACGCGTATGATCAGGATGATCACTTAATGGATAAATCATGCGGCCTTTGATCCAAGCGTATCGCTCCCACTCGCGGCCTTGAACAAAGAGATATTCCTCAAGCATTTCTAAACTACAAACCAATGGCCCTGAATCTCCATTGGGTCTTAATCGCATATCAACCCGAAAGACAAATCCATTTTCATCATGCTCAGCAATGATTTTGATCAGGCGCCGCCCAAGTTTTGTGAACCACTCGTGATTTGAGATCGAGCTTGAGCCCCCTTGAGTGTCACCCTCCTCTTCATATAAAAAAATTAGGTCAATATCAGAAGAAAGATTGAGCTCCTTGCCGCCTAGCTTTCCCATACCCACAATCATGAGCGGTAACTCGTAATCCGCCGATCGAGCCGATGGCAAACCAAATCGGCCTTTAAGATCTTTACGAATAAAAGCGGTCGTGTATGCCAAACTTTGCTGGGCAAAATAACTGAGGGCATGGGTGACCTCATCCAGTGTGGCCAAACCATTGAGATCTCGATACGCAATCCAGAGCATTAAACGCTGGCGGGCCAGACGCAACTCACCCATTAAAACAGTCTCCTCAAGACTTTCTTGGCTCAGGGATTGCCGCAAGGATAAAAGTAAACTATCGATCTGTTTAGGCTCAATCGGGGTATGAAGTCTCTCCGCAAGCCACCCCCGCCATTGGGGCTGTGCACTTAACCACCGACTCGCAAATAAGGAGTGTTTTTCTAGGAAATGGAGAGCAGTTTGAGGATCGGCCATATCTAATCTTAATCTTTACCAACCCATTTGAATTCGGGTATCGGATAATAGGGCTTGATGACTGGACAAAAGTACCCACTTCGCCTAAAAGACCTTTTCAGGTTAAGGCCCAATGCAAGCTCTTGGGCCCGATGGTCTCGGCGGCTCTTAATCCTTGGCCTAATCATTTTTAGCCTTGGTGTTATTGGTCATCTGCTGGTTCGTTTTGTTGTTTGGCCTCAGATAGAAATCTCAAAGCCTGTTGTTGAAAAATTACTCTCAGAGCGAATTGGAGTATCCGTCAAGATTGACCATTTGAATGTCTATTGGGAGGGGATTAGACCTGTCTTTGACATGACCGGTCTCGAGTTCACCCCTAGGCCAAATCAACCCATTGCACTCATTCCAGATAGACCCGTGCTCAAAGTTCGGGAGATACGCGGAGAATTAAGCTGGTCATCTCTTTACTACCTAAAGCCGCATTTCAACAAATTAGAGGCAAGTGATGTAATGATTCAAGTGACGCGCGATAAACAAGAGCGCCTGTTTGTTGCAGGTATTTTGGCTGGTACTGGAGCAGACGATCTTGATACACAAAACTGGCTGCTGTCACAAAATGATCTTGAATTAAGTAATGTGACCATTTTATGGAAAGATTTTTCAAAATCTAAAGCGGATGTAGCAGACCTTCGTCTTGAAACCTTAACTCTACAAAGCGGCATTCGGGCGCACGAACTCAAACTGGACCTCTTCACTCCATGGCACCAAGGAAAGCTGAGTCTTGGGGGAAAATTTGTACACCGTATCGGCGGTCAAGCCGGAAATTGGCGTGATTGGATTGGTGATTTTGAGTGGAATGTCCAATCCCTCGATATTGGCCAATTAAGCCGTGATTTTGAAATCCCATTTAAACAACTCAGTGGGGTCTTACACTCCTCAGGAACCCTCTCTATTTCTAAAGGCCTACCCAATGGTGGTCAGTTTTCACTCTCGATCGATCGACCCATATTCCAACAATCCAAAAGTAATCAAGCAATTGAGTTTGCTCAACTCAAGCTGGATGCCAAGCAATTTAGCTCAGGTAAGTTTATTTCTTTAGGCATTCAACGATTTACGTGGCGAGAAAAGAATCGTGGTGCTAGTGCCACTGCTGAAAGCCTGGCCCCAATGACCTTTGGTTGGCAAACTCCCAAGAAAAACGAGGAAATCGAAAAGTTCTCCTTTTCTTCCTCTAAGATTAGTCTACAAAACTTAAGTCTTTTTGCCTTAAATCTGCCTCTACCAAGTAGACTTCGCCAAGTTATTGAGCGAAGCGATCCACGGGGTGAGCTCAATGACGTCTCCATTACGTGGTCGGAGAACAAAGCGAGGATTCCTGTTGTTGGCGGTCTATTTGGTACTCAAGGTCCTAAATTTGAGATCTCTGGCACCCTCAACAGCATCTCGCTTAAGCGCTTTAAGAATATTGTTCCTGGAATTACTAATCTCAGTGGAAAAATTATTTCCAATCAAGAACAGGGCAACATCGATCTGAACTCAAACAATCTGCAGTTGGTCACTGATGGTTTCTTGGCTGATCCAACCATGAACTTTGATACTGCTAAAGGGAAAATAAAGTGGTCCCTAAAAAATAAACAGTGGCTAATTGGGCTAGATAATCTGACAGTTACTAATAAAGAACTTGCTCTCAATGCAAAAGGCAGCTATCTCATTGGTAGCGATAAAAATCCTGACAGTATCGACCTTGCCATTCAATTTGATCGCGCTGAAATCGGGACGATTTATCGTTATCTTCCTTCTGAAATGTCTAAGGATGCGCAAAACTATATTGAAAAGGCGCTGGTTGCAGGTCAAATCCGAAATGGCAGCCTCAAGATCAAGGGAGATCCTAATAAAGCTCCATTCGAAACTCCTAATTCAGGAGAGTTAAGCTTAACTCTGCCAATATCGAAAACTGTCTTTCGCCCCGCTCCTCTATTCCCAAAAAATAAAGGTTCATGGCCAGAATTTACTGATCTTGATGGTCAAATCACCATGCAGCAAGCAAAGTTGGCCGTAAACATCCAAAATGCTCGCTATCAAGGATTGCAAGTACAAAGCCTGAATGCAGAAATAGGCAATATTGCAAATAAGCAAGCCGCTGTTCAGTTAAAGGGTGTCATTCTAGGCCCCATCAATGAAATGATGGACTATCTCAGGCCAACCCCAGTCCTTTTACAAAGACCCTTACTTGCCAATCAATTGAAGTTGTCGGGGCCCGGTAAATTAGATTTAGCATTCACATTACCCCTACAAAATACTGATGACCTCAAATTAAATGCCGCGCTTTTTCTAAGTAACAACAAAGTGCAGTGGTCTAATTTAGCTCCCTTTAATCAAGTACAAGGAACCATTCGGTTAACAGAGGAACTGCCTCAATTTGAGCAAATCAGCGCAGAGTTTTTTGGAGGAACCGTCAGCCTAAAACAAAATGTGGGATCTCAAAATAAAAAAGGTTTGTATGACCTCAGTGGCAAAGTTAATCTTACTCGTCTCAAAGATCACTTCTCAAATAAAGTAGGTGACGAATCGCGCCAATTGTTAAATGCCCTAAATGGTAATGTCGGTTTTAAAGGAAATTTAGCACTAAGCAATAATCTGACGGATCTAAATTTAGATCTTGATCTGAACGCATTAGGGTCTAACTTACCCCAGCCACTCGATAAGAAAATAGGCAGTAATCTCACGGGGCAATTTAAATACCAATCGGTTCTAAATGACAGTACATTAAATCGAAGCTCCCAATGGACGGCTCAGATTGGAAAAAATATTAGCCTGCAGGGCAGACTAAATGCGCAAGGAATCATGAGTCAAGGGATCGGCATCGATGCCAGCCCGGTGATGCCTGACTCTGGTATCGGAATTAATCTGCAAGTGAATGATCTCAATGTGGATGACTGGCATAGCTTGCTTTACCCAAAAATTGTAAATAGTAAAACTTCTCCACAAAAACTAATTACGGAAATTCCAAAGGGGGAGACGAATACCAATGGCTTAAATACATTTAATGCTCAAGTCCGAAATGCCGTCGCACTTAATCGACAATGGCCTAATCTCTCTCTAAATGCGAAATTAGTAAATGGTATTTGGCAGATTCAGGCTAAATCCCCCCGCCTCGAGGGACAAGTTCAATATATAGATCGTCCAGGATTTGATCTGGTTAAGGGAAAATTGAGTCGATTAAATATCCCCGAATCGAGCTCCAAAGTATTCGGTGCAGGTGGTAAGTCAGAGACTCAAGCAACTCCCAAAACAGTTCCTCTGAACTCTATTCCTGAGCTTGACCTCGTGATTGATCAGCTATCTATTAATCAATATAAGCCTGGGGCGGCTGTCATTAAGACGCTTAACTTACCCAACAAGATCTCCATTCAAAATTTAGTCATTACGAATGCCGAGGCTATAACCAAGGGCTCTGGTGAATGGTCTGTTGATGCTCAGGGGAGCAATGAAGCTATTTGGCTGGATCTTAAGGCGGAGATTAAGGATCTTGGTAGGGTAATCGCACACTGGGGAAGTCCAAAGGCCGTAGAGGGCGGCAAGGGTCTCGTTACTGCAAAACTGGATTGGAGTGGTCCCCCGTATGACCCTGACCTAGATACTCTAGGTGGCAAGATTGCGATTGCCCTCGAAAATGGACGACTACTCCAAGTCGATTCCGGAATAGCGAAAGTGATTGGTGTATTTAGCCTACAAAGCCTACTTAAATTTGCAAGCTTTGATATTCAAGGAAGTCTTGGCAATGTCATTACTACGGGCACAAGCTTTAATAAGCTTTCTGGAGACTTTGTGATTCGAAATGGGGTAGCACGAACCCAAAACTTTGGAATGCAGCTGAACCAGGCACGGGTTGCAACTAGTGGTTTAGTCAATGTTCCAAAGCAAACTCAAGATCTGCGAATCACGATTTTTCCAACGATTGATGCTACCGCAGGTGCATTGGCACTATTTACTGTAAACCCGATTATTGGGGCAAGCGCTTTAATCGGTCAATACTTAATGAGCAATCAACTGAATCGAACACTACAAACTGATTATCTTGTCCAAGGAAGTTGGGATAAGCCAGATGTCATTCCACTCGATCAAAACGGACAACCCTTGGATCCAAAAATCATTGAGACCATTCGCTCCCGTAATCTTTTGCGTGAACAAAAAATGCCAAGCTCTCCTTCCTCCCCCAGCACCCCCAGCCGTCCTCCAAGCGTTGCACCTCAGAACTAAGGAATTTGTCATTCAGTATTAGTATTGAGCTATATGCCTCCATCTCTGACTGTTGCTGCGATTCAAATGATCTCGTCTGCCTCTTTGGCGGAAAATCTTGGGGTTGCGACGCGCCTTATTAGCGAGGCCGCTGATGCGGGCGCTAAGGTGATTGCGCTGCCCGAGTATTTTTGTCTTATGGGACTCAAAGATACGGACAAAGTTGCCATACGAGAAGCCTATGGGAACGGTCCTATACAAACGGCAATGCAGGAACTTGCCCAGCAGCATCAGGTACATCTAATCGCAGGGACAATTCCCCTTGAAGCCAGCGATCGACAAAAAGTTCTTAATACGACCCTTGTCTTTAATCCACAGGGCCTTTGCATCGCACGCTATGACAAGATGCATTTGTTTGGCTTTCAGACTGAAAAAGAGTGCTATCAAGAATCAGAAACTATTGAGGCTGGTAATCAAATTAGTACAGTACGGATCCACGATCAAGGTAACAACTGGGTTTTTGGCTTAAGCATTTGCTACGATCTACGCTTTCCAGAACTTTACCGCCAGCATGAACCGGTAGACTGCCAAGTCATACCGGCAGCATTTACCCATACAACCGGCAAAGACCACTGGGAGATTCTGTTGCGGGCCCGTGCTATTGAAAATCAATGTTATTTCTTAGCATCGGCTCAGGGGGGTATGCACCAAAACCAACGGCAAACTTGGGGGCAATCAATGCTCATTGATCCCTGGGGCCAAATCATGCAAGAACTTGCTACCGGCGAAGGCTTTGTGATTGGTCAAATCCACCAAGAAACCCTTGAGGGGGTTCGCTCTAAACTTCCTGCTCTAAAACATCGTAAGCTATCGTTATGAACATCTCCGATCTTCCACTGCATCATCTATCTACAACCCTCAAGGATCATCAAGCCTTCGATCTAGCTAATTCCTTTTTACTAAAACCAAATGGACTTAGTGTTTCTGACCTAGATCGTCTATTTGGTGTGATGCATGCCCATCGCTTGGATGACGCCGATATTTACTTTCAACATACCCGTAGCGAGCAGTGGAGTCTAGAAGAAGGCATTGTGAAGTCGGGCAGCTTCAATATTGATCAAGGGGTGGGAGTGCGTGCTATCTCAGGAGATAAAACAGCCTTTGCCCACTCGGATGTTATTAGCCCAGAAGCCTTGTTAAAAGCTGCTCATGCCACTCGTGTCATTGGACCAAAAGGCGGGAAACTAAAACTGCCAAGCTTGATGAAAACACAAAGTCATTTAAGTACCTCCTTATATTCTCACCTCAACCCACTAGACTCCTTAAGCCCCCCAGAAAAAATTGCGCTCTTGGAGCAAATTGAGCATCGCGCTAGAGCGCGTGATCCACGCATCATTCAAGTGATGGCAAGTCTTGCGGGGGAATTTGATGTTGTTTTGGTAGCGCGGGCTAACGGATTAATGGCAGCTGATATTCGTCCACTAGTCCGCGTATCTGTGCACGTGATTGCTGAACAGAACGGTCGCCGTGAATCCGGCTCTGCTGGTGGTGGCGCTCGAACAGACTATGGTTTCTTTAATGCCGAACGCATTCATCAATGGGTGGATGAAGCAGTCGATAACGCCCTACTCAACCTTGATTCTCGACCCGCACCAGCTGGACCAATGACTGTGGTCATGGGTCCGGGTTGGCCAGGGGTTCTATTACACGAAGCAATTGGGCATGGTCTTGAAGGCGACTTCAATCGTAAGGGCTCATCCGCATTCTCAGGGCGTATCGGTGAACGTGTTGCCGCAAAGGGAGTGACGGTTGTTGATGACGGCACCTTAAGTGGTCGCCGTGGGTCACTCAATATCGATGATGAAGGAACGCCCACACAATGCACCACCCTAATTGAGGATGGAGTACTGAAGGGCTACATTCAAGATAGTTTAAATGCGCGTCTTATGAAAATGCCCTTAACAGGTAATGGCCGACGCGAAAGTTTTGCCTCTCTCCCACTCCCCCGCATGACCAATACATATATGCTGGCAGGCCAATACGATCCCCAAGAAATCGTAGCGAGTATTGATCGCGGTCTATATGCGGTCAACTTTGGCGGTGGCCAAGTAGACATCACAAGCGGTAAATTTGTGTTCTCCGCCTCAGTGGCCTATTGGGTTGAAAACGGCAAGATTCAGTATCCGGTCAAAGGCGCAACGATTATTGGTAACGGCCCCGAATCCCTCAAACAGGTCAGCATGATTGGTAATGATTTACGTTTGGATAGCGGGGTCGGCGTCTGTGGAAAAGAGGGTCAGAGCGTGCCCGTGGGCGTTGGTCAACCTACCTTACGAATTGATCAAATGACGGTGGGTGGTACCGCTTAAAAGGCAGTCTTTGTAATCAGGCTTTAGAATATAAGCCATGAGTACTAAACCCCAAAACCCCCAAGAAAGCTGGTACGCGAGTATCGATAAGACCTCTGCGACCGACGATCAACGCGTTAACAACATTACTGTGCTTCCGCCTCCGGAGCATTTAATCCGGTTTTTTCCTATTTCAGGAACCCCTACTGAAAAATTAATTGGCCGCACCCGCGAGAAAATCCGCAATTTGATTCATGGCAAAGATGATCGTTTATTAGTCATCATTGGTCCTTGCTCTATTCATGATCCCTCTGCTGCCGTTGAATATTGTCAACGTCTTTTGAAAGAACGTAGCCGACTTAGTGCTGACCTTGAAATCGTGATGCGTGTCTATTTTGAAAAGCCACGCACTACGGTTGGCTGGAAGGGTTTAATTAATGATCCTTACCTGGATGAAAGTTTTAAGATCGAAGAAGGCCTACGAATTGCTCGTCAGGTCTTGATGGAAATTAACCGCCTTGGAATGCCTGCGGGAAGTGAGTTCCTTGATGTCATCTCCCCCCAATATATTGCCGATCTAATCTCGTGGGGCGCAATTGGTGCGCGCACGACAGAAAGTCAGGTGCACCGTGAGCTAAGCTCCGGATTGTCTGCGCCGATTGGCTTTAAAAATGGCACCGATGGCAACATCAAGATCGCGACTGATGCCATTCAAGCGGCACATCGACCCCATCATTTCCTTTCGGTTCATAAGAACGGGCAGGTTGCCATTGTGGAAACCAAAGGCAATAAGGACTGTCATGTAATCTTACGAGGCGGTAAGGAGCCAAACTATGAAGCGAAATATGTGCAGGCCGCTTGTGCTGAACTAGAGGCTGCAAAACTTCCAGCTCGATTGATGATTGATCTATCGCATGCAAACTCAAGCAAGCAACATCAACGACAAATTGATGTAGCCGATGATATTGCCAAACAAATTGAGGGTGGCTCAAACCATATTTTTGGTGTGATGATTGAAAGTCATCTTCATGCGGGTGCGCAAAAATTTACTCCCGGTAAAGATGATCCAAAAAATTTAGAGTATGGTAAGAGCATTACAGATGCTTGCATTAATTGGGATGACTCCGTACAAGTTCTCGAGCGATTAGCAGGCGCTGTTCGTAAACGTCGACGCACTTAATCTCACTAATACGATGCGGACTTAGGTCCGCTTTTTTCTTTTAGTAGGACCCGTCGACTTTGTTTTGGTTTTTCCACAAAACATCTTGCCCCCCAGCAGCGCGATTAAGTACGCGAGCTAGAACAAAAAGTAGATCAGATAATCGGTTGACATACTGGCGCGGAGAATCATGAATGGGGTCTGCCCACCCAAGCTTCACAATCGAGCGTTCAGCACGACGACACACTGTTCGACAAATGTGTGCTTGAGCTGCAGCGCGCGTGCCACCTGGCAGGATAAATTCTTTTAGTGGTGGCAAATTAGCGTTGTAATGATTTAACCAAACATCCAATTGCTCCACCTGTTCGATCTTAAGTAAGGTGTAGTTGGGGATGCAAAGTTCCCCCCCCAAATCAAATAAATCGTGTTGGACCCGCAGTAAAAGTTTGCTAAGATCGCTCGCAATCGACTCCGGAAACTCTTCAGTCATTAACACCCCAATTTGAGAGTTCAGCTCGTCGACATCGCCCATGGCGCAGATGCGTAAATGATCCTTTTCAACCCGGCTACCATCTCCTAACCCGGTCATTCCGGCATCGCCGGTCCGCGTTGCTATTTTTGAAAGTCTATTTCCCATGCACCGATTATAGGTAAGTGGCTAAAATGGGCATATGAATGCTCCCTACGCTCCCCCTGAAATCCTAGCAATTCAAGCAAAACAGGCACTTTTGGTGTCAGCACTCAGGCCAATCTTGGCCGAAGATGCCCTTCTTTGGCAACCAGAAGACACTATCCCCTATGAATGTGATGGTTTAGCGGCTTACCGAAAAATGCCTTTAGCGGTAGCTCTTCCAGAAAATGAAGATCAAGTAGTGCGCATTCTTAAGGCCTGTCATAGCTTACAAATTCCGATTGTTCCCAGAGGTGCGGGAACGGGTTTATCGGGCGGTGCGATGCCCATCGAGCAAGGCCTTGTCTTATCCTTAGCTAAACTGAAAAAGATTGTGAAGATTGATCCGTTCACACGCACTGCTGTAGTGCAACCCGGTGTGCGTAATTTAGCAATTTCAGAGGCAGTTGCTAAGCATGGTTTGTACTACGCACCAGACCCGTCTTCCCAAATTGCTTGCTCAATTGGAGGGAATGTTAATGAGAACTCCGGTGGCGTTCACTGCCTGAAGTATGGATTGACACTGCACAATGTATTACGAGTTCGTACGGTACTAATGAATGGTGACATTGTTGAATTTGGTGGCATGGCACCTGATGCGCCCGGACTCGATCTGCTTGCAGTGCTAATTGGTAGCGAGGGAATGCTGGGGATTGTGACCGAGATTACTGTAAAGCTGGTGCCCAAGCCTAGACTTGCTCGAGTCATTATGGCGAGTTTTGATGATATTGAAAAAGGTGGTAACGCCGTCGCCGCCATTATTGCTGCAGGCATCATTCCCGCTGGACTTGAAATGATGGACCGAGCTACTACTCGAGCCGTTGAAGACTTTGTGCATGCAGGGTATGACCTCGATGCGGAAGCGATCCTGCTATGCGAATCAGATGGCACACCCGAAGAGGTAGAGGAAGAAATTGCGCGCATGAACGCTGTCCTAGAACACCAAGGAGCAAGCCGTATTCAGGTCTCTCAAAGTGAGGCTGAACGCCTACGTTTTTGGAGTGGTCGCAAGAATGCCTTCCCAGCAGCCGGTCGCATTGCAGCAGACTATTACTGCATGGACGGTACGATTCCGAGACGCCATATTGCAACCCTCCTACGTCGTATTAAGGGCATGGAGGAAAAATATCGCTTAGGCTGTCTAAATGTATTTCATGCGGGTGACGGTAATATGCATCCCCTGATTCTTTTTAATGGCGCCGATCCCGATGAATGGCATCGCGCTGAAGAATTTGGTACTGAGATTCTAGAAACCTGTATTGAGTTGGGCGGCACGATCACCGGAGAGCACGGTGTCGGTATTGAAAAAATTAATTCCATGTGTGTGCAATTTAGCGATCAAGAGCGCGAACTCTTTTGGGGTGTTAAAGCCGCCTTTGATCCGGATCGCTTACTAAATCCTGACAAAGCAATTCCAACCCTTAATCGCTGTGCTGAGTTCGGCAAAATGCGGATTAGCGGTGGTGTTTTGCCTCATCCCGAATTGGAGCGCTTCTAGATATGCGTGAAGCAGCTCTCTCGCAGTTTCGGGAACAAGTTATCGAGGCAGGTAAACAAAATACAACCTTATCGATTGAGGGCGGTGCCAGCAAGGATTGGTTTGGTAATCCAACATCACCCCATACCTTAAGTACTAAATCGTATCAAGGGATCTTGGATTATCAGGCCGAAGAATTGGTCATCACAGCATGTGCAGGCACACCAATTGCTGAGATTGAGGATGCGCTTACACAAAAAAATCAGATGCTTCCCTTTGAACCACCTCACTTCGGACAGCAAGCTACTTTTGGCGGAATAATTGCTGCAGGACTTGCGGGCCCAGCACGTATTAGTACTGGCAACCTACGAGATTTTGTTTTGGGAACTCGCCTCATGGATGGTCGCGGTGAGGATCTTTCCTTTGGCGGTAAGGTAATGAAAAACGTTGCTGGCTATGATGTTTCAAGGCTTATTCCAGGCTCGCTAGGTACGCTTGCTCTTCTGCTTGAAGCATCGGTCAAAGTCTTACCCAAACCAGCTGCTACAGCAAGCTTGCGTTGTGTGATCTCTCAGGATCGTGCCTTACGGGTTTTAAATGAATGGGCTGGTCAACCCTTACCGCTAAATGCCAGTGTCTGGATTGGTAATGCGAGTGATGAAGGCACGCTCACGGTACGCTTAGCAGGCGCTAATGCAGCAGTTAACACAGCAAATCAAATGATGTGTACGGAACTAAACGCCACATTATTGGATCCTGCGGATGCAGAATCTTTCTGGAAACAATTGCGTGAGCAAACCATTGCTTGGTTCAAGGAGCTCGCTCCGGGTCATGCGCTTTGGCGATTATCACTCCCAGCGGATTGCCAAACTATACCCATGCCACCTGGTTTTAATCCCGTCGGTATCGTGGAGTGGCACGGCCAACAACGTTGGCTTCAAGGACCAGCCAATCAAAATACAGCAAGCACCCTTATGGCTCTTGCCCAAAAGCATGGTGGTCATGCCAGCTGTTTTAGAAACAATAGTTCTGAGCAGTTTGAACGCTTCACCAACTTGCAATCAAATCCCTTGACTGCTGGTCTAGAGCTAGTACAAAAGCGCTTACGTCACTCCTTTGATCCCTTCGGTGTCTTTACAACAGGTCGTCTACCGTAATTATGGAAACTAAATTAGCACCGCAATTTGTTAACACTGCAGACGGCATTGAAGCAAAACGTATTTTAGGAAAATGCGTTCATTGTGGATTTTGTACAGCAACCTGCCCAACCTATCAATTATTAGGTGATGAGTTAGATGGGCCGCGTGGTCGCATTTATCTCATTAAGCAAATTGCTGAGGGTCAGTTACCGACCGAGAAGACTCGTGGGCACTTAGATCGTTGCCTCACTTGCCGCAATTGTGAAAGCACCTGCCCCAGCGGAGTCGAATACGGCAAGCTTGTTGATATCGGACGGAAATGGGCTGAAGAAAAAACTGCGCCGCGCCCTAGTGCGGAGCGGATTACACGGTGGCTACTTAAAGAGGGTTTAACAAGTCCAACACTCTTTAATACAGCCATGATGATGGGGCGACTAATGCGCCCACTGATGCCAGAGACTTTGAAACGAAAGGTTCCGCAAGGTCTACCTGCTGGAAAGCGCCCTCAAAGACACCATACCCGTAAGATGTTGATTCTTGAGGGCTGTGTTCAGCCCGGTATGCTGCCTAATATTAATAATGCGACGATACGTGTTTTTGATGCCTTAAGTATTGAGCTTATCAGCAGTAATAAAGCGGGATGCTGTGGGGCACTGCGCTATCACCTTAACGATCAAAATGGTGGTCTTGCCGATGCTAAACGTAATATTGATGCTTGGTGGCCATCCATTGAAAATGGTAAAGACTCTGTCGAGGCCATTGTGATGAATGCCTCGGGCTGCGGGGTGATGGTCAAGGACTATGGGCATCTATTACACGATGATCCACTCTATGCCAGTAAGGCAAAGTGTGTTTCTGAACTTTGTAAAGATTTATCGGAAATCATGCCGCAATTTCAGGAGCAACTGGTTCAAAAAATTGGACGGGATAAAAAAGCGGGGGTTGTTTATCACCCGCCTTGTACCTTACAGCATGGCCAACAAATTAGAGGTAAGGTTGAGGGACTTCTGGAAAGTTTAGGTATTGGTGTAAACCTATGCGCTGATAGTCATTTATGTTGTGGCTCTGCAGGTACCTACTCCGTATTACAACCAATACTCTCTGAACAATTACGTCAGCAAAAGATCCATAATCTTGAAACGGCCTGCGCGAGCTCAGGTGCGAAGACGGTAGTCTCCGGTAATGTGGGCTGTATTAGCCATCTTCACCAAGATCATCTACCAGTGCGCCACTGGGTTGAGATCATCGATCAACTTTTGTATAAACCATAATGGGGCGTATTACTAATCAACTCATGGCCCTGCAGCATCGTGTGGATGCTGCTGCGGAAGAGTATGGTCGTGATCCAGAAACAATTCAGATTATTGCGGTGAGTAAAACGTTCCCTAGCGCTGCGATTGAAGAAGCGATGCATGCCGGACAAACCGCTTTTGGTGAAAACTACGTTCAAGAGGCCGTAGAAAAAATTAAGCAACTTGATAAATTGCGACCTTGGCTCGAATGGCACTTCATTGGGCCTCTGCAAAGCAATAAAACTGCTGATATTGCAGAATACTTTGATTGGATGCACACACTGGATCGCCTTAAGATTGCAGAACGTCTTTCGATACAGCGTGAGCCACATGCTCGTCTTGGCCCACTTCAGGTCTGTGTGCAAGTGAACATTAGTGACGAAGAGAGTAAGTCGGGAGTAAATCCCTCTGAAGTGCTTACTTTGTGCGAACAAATTGCTCCCCTGCGTGGTCTTACCCTGCGTGGCTTAATGGCTATCCCAGCACCTTCTAAAAATCCAGATCAGCAGCGTAAATCCTTTGCAGCAGTTCGTGAGCTATTTGAGTCCATTCGGGTGCAAAAAGAAATGAGTGCGGGTTTTCATAATTTTGATACCCTCTCGATGGGCATGTCAGATGATTTAGAAGCGGCTATTGCGGAAGGCGCCACCATGGTTCGGGTGGGAAGTGCTATTTTTGGACAACGTCCACCAAGCGCTAAGATAGAGGCATGACTAGATCGAATTCGATGAATACTCTTTTTATTGGGGGCGGCAATATGGGTCGCGCCCTCATTGGCGGCCTTCTAAAAAAAGGGTTTGATCCGAAGTCTATTTCCACCGTTGAAACCGACCCTCAAATCGCAGCACATCTTGTGCATGACTTCTCCATTGATGTTTTATCGACCCTGGTAAATGCGCAAGAGCAATTAAATGCGGCACAGGTTGTCATCATTGCAGTAAAGCCACAAGACTTTAAGTCTATTGCTCTTGAGTTGTCTCACCTCATCAAAAATTGCCCAGGTGAGCGCCCTCTTGTTCTTAGTATTGCCGCAGGGATACCGACTGCAAGTATGGCGCACTGGTTGCACTATGGGTGCTGCGTTCGTGCAATGCCCAATACGCCTGCCTTGATTAATCAAGGTATGACAGGCCTATTTGCGCCTGCAACTGTGAGTGAAGTGCAACGCAAGCATGCTGAAATCATTTGTTCATCCGTTGGTCAAACGGTGTGGATTGATGATGAGTCTTTGATGGATGCGGTTACTGCAGTTTCAGGAAGCGGGCCTGCGTATGTGTTTGCATTCTTAGAGGCCCTGCAGTCTGGTGGTGAACGGTTGGGGCTACCTGCTGAAACGGCTCGGCAATTAGCCTACCAAACTGTTGTAGGCGCAGCTGCCCTAGCGATGCAGTCTAACGAGACTCCATCAACTTTGCGACAGAAAGTAACTTCCAAGGGGGGCACTACGGCAGCAGCCCTAGGAGTCTTAGAGCAAAAACAGTGGCAAGGTATTTTGGAAGAAGCCCTAGCTGCAGCCAAAGAGCGTGGCGTACAAATGGCCAAAGAACTAGGTAGCACTTAAACAATTTCTTACTTCAATAGCAAGCCCAACAAGATTCCTATAAATAAACTGGCTCCCAGCCAATTATTGTGTAAGAAAGCCTTAAAGCAGGCATCACGCTTGCGCGTAGTGATTAAGCGTAGCTCATAAATTGCACACCCCAGAGCAGCGCTCCAGCCCAGATAGAACCATTTGCTGAGCTGGGCTAACTCAGCGACCCAGATTTGAGAAGCAAACAATACGCCATAACAAATTGAGACTGCAGTGACATCAAATCGACCAAATGTAATGGCGGAAGTCTTTAAACCCAAACGAATATCGTCATCTCGGTCAACCATGGCATAAGCCGTGTCATAGGCAATTACCCAAAACACATTACCGATGAATAAAATCCAAGCTTCGATGGGGATCCCATTTTGAATGGCTGCAAATGCCATCGGTATCCCAAAACCAAAGGCAACACCCAGTACCGCTTGCGGCATTGAAAAGAAGCGTTTCGTAAACGGGTATATGCCAGCAATCACCACAGCAAAAACGGATAACTGTTTTGTGAGTGTGTTTAAGGGCTGTATCAACAAAAAAGCTATCAGTGCAAGGCCCACCGCAATAGATATAGCTTCTTTTTTACTGATCTTGCCACTGGTTAGAGGACGTTCTTTCGTTCGTAGCACGTGCTTATCAAAGTCTCGATCTGCATAATCATTGATTGCGCATCCAGCACTCCGCATGAGCACGGTGCCCAAACAAAAAATTACAACTATTTGAATGCTAGGCCATCCATCGCTGGCAATCAATAAACCCCAAAGCGTAGGCCATAGCAATAACAAAATACCGATGGGCTTATCTAAGCGCACCAGCGCAATGTAGGACTGCAAACGCTTGGGGATCAGAGCAACCTCGCTCCAGGTAAATCACAAGCCCGAATCGTACGCACTAAAGCTTTCATGGCTTCTATTCGGGGGTAGCCCTTACGCCACACCAGACTTACGCGTCGAGTAGGCTCGGGATCATTAAAAGGGATATAAATAATTAAGCCATCGCGATCATTTGGATTGATTACTGAGGTACGCGGTAAAACAGTAATGCCAATTCCACCGGCTACCATTTGACGAATAGTTTCTAAGGAAGAGCCCTCAAAACTACGATGCTCCCCTAAAGTAAGGCCGGAACCAAAACGGTTTAACTCGGGGCAAACTCCCAAGACGTGATCTCTAAAACAATGACCGGCTCCCAGCAATAAGGTATTTTGCTCTTTGAGTTCCTTTTGACCAATTGTTTGCCGGTCTGACCATTCATGCCCCTTTGGAATAGCGACCAAAAACGGCTCTTCATACAGATCAAGGAAATCTAATCCAGCACTCGGAAATGGATCGGCCAAAATAGCGCAATCCAGTTCGCCTTGGCGTAGCATTTCGATTAAACGAACCGTAAAGTTTTCTTCCAAAAATAAAGGGGCTTTGGGTAAAGTATCACGCGCAACACGAACTAAGCTTGGCAATAAGTAAGGGGCAACGGTATAGATGGCTCCTAAACGCAAGGGCCCAGATAGTGGGTCTTGTCCGTGCTTTGCTAAATGTTTAAGTGCGTTTGCCTCTTCCAGTACGCGTTGGGCTTGCTGAATAATAACTGCCCCTAGCGTGGTAAGAGCAACATCCGAGCTAGTGCGTTCAAAAATTTGGGTCTGCAGCTCTTCTTCTAACTTTTTAATGGCAACCGATAGGGTAGGCTGAGAAACGTGACAGGCCTCGGCAGCACGCCCAAAATGGCGTTCCCTTGCAACAGCCACGATATAACGAAGTTCAGTTAAGGTCATAAAACGATTATCAAGCCTTTAGAAATTCTGTGCGTGCACCGATCCAACGGCCTAAAAGAGCCTTCACTAAATCTGGGTGTTGTTTTAATAATCGGTCGGCTAGGCATTGAGCAATCTGGATTAACCATGCGTCCCGCTGCAGATCAACAAAACGCAGCATTGCATCGCCTGATTGCTTAGCGCCCAAGAGCTCACCGGGACCTCGTAATGCTAAGTCCCGTTCTGCAATGACAAAGCCATCGGATACCTCGCGCAGTGTCTGTAAGCGTTCTTTGGCAGCCAAGGATAAAGGCTCTGAGTACATCAAGATACAACTTGACTCCGCAGATCCCCTACCCACTCGTCCGCGTAACTGATGGATTTGGGCATAGCCAAACCGCTCTGCATGCTCAATGACCATTAAAGCAGCATTGGGTACGTCAACCCCGACCTCAATAACTGTAGTCGAAACCAAGATCTTGGTTTTGCCAGACTTAAAGTCTGCCATGATGGCCGCCTTCTCCTCAGCCTTTTGACGTCCATGAATCAAGCCAATCTGATAATGACTTAGAACACTAGATAACTCAGCATGACTATCAACTGCTGTTTGAAGCTGCAGTACCTCAGACTCCTCAATCAAAGGACATACCCAATAAGCCTGTAAGCCCTTTTGTAACCACTGCTCAAGCCCGGCAATGAGCTCCTGACGTCGACCATCTTTTACGAGTTTGGTTGTGATTGGTTGGCGTCCTGGAGGAAGCTCATCAATCACAGATACATCTAGATCAGCGTAATAGGTCATTGCCAAAGTACGCGGTATCGGTGTGGCAGACATCATGAGTTGATGGCAGTAATAAGTGACTGAGCCAATTCGCTGCGAGATTTCTAGACGTTGCCGAACTCCAAAACGATGTTGCTCATCAATCACCGCCAACCCTAAGGCAGCAAAATGCACTGCATCCTGAATCAAGGCATGCGTGCCCACCACAATTTGTGCCTGACCAGACTGAATGGACTCCTGAGCTTGCTTCTTTTCCTTGGCCTTCATCCCTCCTGCCAACCAGATAACTGAGGCCCCCAAAGGCTCAAACCACTCCTTAAACTTTAAGTAGTGTTGCTCAGCCAAAATTTCGGTGGGCGCCATAATGGCAACCTGATAAGAACGCTCCACCATGTGTGCAGCGGCTAAAGCAGCGACGATGGTCTTGCCACTTCCTACATCACCTTGCAATAAGCGATTCATGGGATAGCTTGCCTGTAAATCCTTACCTATCTGTGTCCATACTCTCTGCTGTGCTGTAGTTAATTCAAAGGAAAGGGCTTCGCATAATCGCGATGCAAGGGATTTTGCATCTAATGAGGGGATAGCTTTTGCTAATTCATTTGACACGATCTTGGGAGGTGATGCCCGGCTTTTACGGAGCTCGTGAGCTTGTTTGAGTGATAGTTGTTGGGCAAGCAACTCTTCGATCTGTACTCGACGCCAAGCAGGATGTGTTCGCTCCATCAAGGTATTCGTATTCGCATCAGCAGGAGGTTGATGTAAATACATTACTGCATCACGCAAACTAAATTGCATCGCTGCCTTCTCGGCACTTTCTAAAATTACCGGAGGAATAATTTCAGCTAAAACCATTTGCATGCTTGGATGATTCAAGGCCCCTAGGACTGCTTTACGAATCATTGTTTGACTGATCCCTGCTGTGACTGAATACACTGGCGTTAGACTTTTGGGCAAGGGCGCATTGGCTGGAACTGCTCGGACTGTTGGGTGCACCATCTCCGCACCCAAATAACCATCCCGAATCTCTCCACGAACCCGTAAGTGAGCCCCAAGGGCCATTTGTTTTTGCTGACTCGGATAAAAATGAAGCCAACGTAGATTAAGTTCATCACCGTTGTCTGTAATCGTGACCAATAACTGTCGGCGGGGTCGGTATAGCACTTGACTACGAGTGACCACTCCTTGAGTTTGTACTGCGCCCTCGCCCGACTGAGCCAAGGCTTCTGCAATTGTCCAAAGCTGGGTCTCATCCTCATAGCGCATGGGGAGGTGTAAGGCTAACGCGGCAGGGGTCCCCAACCCAAACTTGGCAAGGAGGGCATGAGACCCTATCCGAGTCGGTGTTTTGCTTGATTTTGACAAGGGTTTTGTGCTCATGGTTAGAATCCCAACACCGATGGTAATACCATGCAACTATCTGACTTCAATTACGACCTTCCCGCTGAGCTCATCGCCCAGCACCCTTTAGCCGAACGCTCTGCCAGTCGGCTATTAGAGCTAACTCAAACCGACGATGGAAAACTGCGCTGCTTAGATCGTTCATTTAACGATATTGTGCAACTAATTGGTAAGCAGGATCTTTTAGTCTTTAACGATACACGGGTCATCCCCGCGCGGCTATTTGGTCAAAAAGAAACAGGCGGGCACGTTGAGCTTTTAATTGAACGAATCACAGGTCCAAATCAGGCGCTTGCCCAGTTAAGGGCATCTAAGGTCCCAAAGCCAGGGGGTCAAATCATCCTACGCTCCAGATTAAATACCGCCCAATCCAATGATGCGCCCATCACCGTTACTGTTCTGGGTCGAGCTGGTCTTGGAGGCAGTCATGATTTTTATGAAATTACCTTTTCCGAAAATGCAATGTCAGTATTGGAGACCTATGGAGAGCTCCCCCTGCCCCCCTACATCAGTCATGCTCCTAACGAGGAGGATGCCAAGCGCTATCAAACGGTCATGGCCAAAAATCCAGGGGCAGTTGCTGCGCCAACTGCAGGTCTGCATTTTGACGAGCTCATCTTAAATAACTTACGCGAGCGCGGTGTCGGCCAAGCTGCGATTACTTTACATGTAGGCGCGGGGACCTTTACTCCGGTTCGTAACGAAGATCTCGCCTTACATCAAATGCACCATGAGTGGTATTCCATTCCCCAAAAGACGCTTCAAGCAATCCAAGAAACTAAAGAACGGGGCGGCAAGATTATTGCAGTGGGAACAACAAGTATTCGTAGTTTAGAAAGTTATGCCATCACTCACCAATTAGAGGGTGAGACTAATTTATTTATCACCCCTGGATTCCAGTTTCAACTAGTTGATGCGCTGATTACCAACTTTCATTTACCCAAATCAACGTTACTGATGTTGGTAAGCGCTTTTTCTGGAGTAGAACAAATTCGCCACGCCTACCAACATGCTATTCAAGAGCGATATCGCTTCTTTAGCTATGGTGATGCCATGTTTCTGCGGCGAACCTGAGACAATGCTTGTATGAAAGCGCCTCTGTTTACTCTCCTTCAGCAAGATCAAGACAGTCATGCGCGCCTTGGACTGATGAGGCTCCCGCATGGTGAAGTATCAACACCCATCTTTATGCCCGTTGGCACCTATGGAACCGTCAAAGCAGTTACCCCCCGTGATCTGGGAGATATGCAAGCCCAAATTATTTTGGGCAATACCTTTCATCTTTGGTTGCGTCCTGGCTTAGATGTCATCCGCAAACATGGGGGGTTACATCGCTTTATGGCTTGGCAGAAGCCTATCCTGACTGACTCGGGTGGCTTTCAGGTATTTAGTCTTGGTGCCTTACGCAAAATTAACGAGGAGGGCGTGACCTTCTCCTCGCCCATTAACGGCGATAAATTATTTATGTCGCCCGAGGTATCCATGGAGATTCAAGCGACTCTCAATAGCGATATTGCCATGCAGTTTGATGAATGTACCCCATATGAATCTCAAGGCAAACCCACCACCGAAGAAACTGTTCGGCAATCGCTTGAGCTATCGTTGCGTTGGGGTGAGCGCTCCCTTAAACGTTTCCGAGAACTAAATACCGGTAATGCTTTGTTTGGAATTGTGCAAGGTGGTATGTATGAATCTTTACGCGAGTATTCGTTAGCCGGTGTCACTGAACAAGGATTTGATGGTATTGCGATTGGCGGGCTCTCGGTTGGCGAACCCAAACCAGAGTTCGAGCGTATTTTGACCCATACTGGCCCTCGATTACCAGCCCATCTTCCACATTATTTAATGGGAGTTGGCACTCCTGAAGATTTGGTGTTAGGTGTCAGCATGGGCATCGATATGTTTGATTGCGTGATGCCTACCCGCAATGCCCGCAATGGTTGGTTGTTTACCCGTTTTGGCGATCTTAAACTTCGCAATGCTGGCTACCGAGACGATGACCGCCCTGTGGACATGCAATGCCAATGCTATACCTGCCAAAACTTCACTCGCTCATACTTGCACCATCTGCAAAAAGCCAATGAGATTTTGGGGGCTCAGCTCAATACGATTCACAACCTTCATTACTACCTAGAACTCATGCAGGGAATCCGAAAAGCTCTGGCAGAAGCTGTTTTTACTCAATTTAGGGCTGAGTTCCACAGTCAACGGCAGCGTGGGGTTGAGCCTGGCCAAGACTAAGCCTTTTTAAGGTCAAAACCAGTCAAAATCCAGCAGTATCCCCATACAGTTTAGAATTGCGTCTTTAAATTAATAAATTTTTGGAGGCTCCAAGATGCTGATTAGTAATGCCTTTGCGCAAAGCGCCCCTGCTGGTGATGCTGCCGGCGGTTTAATGAGCTTTATTCCCTTAATTCTGATGTTTGTAGTGCTTTACTTCATCATGATTCGTCCTCAAATGAAACGCCAAAAAGAAATGAAGGTCATGCTTGAAGCTTTGGCTGCTGGCGATGAGGTTATTACAGTTGGCGGTATTTTGGGTAAAGTCACCGCAGTCAAAGACCAATATATTACGGTTGAGATTGTTGCTGGGACTGAGGTACAGATGCAAAAGGGTGCTGTCACCAGCGTCCTGCCCAAGGGAACTATTAAATCGGTTTAACGATGCTGAGCGCTCTTCAGTAGCGCTCCATTCTAAGCTCACTAGATCATGAATCGCTATCCTCTTTGGAAATACCTCGTTATAGCGGTAGCGCTTCTGATCGGCTTCTTGTACGCATTGCCTAATATTTTTGGCGAGGCCCCTGCAGTACAAATCTCCGCTGCAAAACCAACGCTTAAGGTTGACTTAACAACCCAGTCTCGCATTGAAAATATTCTGACCGAAGGCAAGATTAAAAATACAGGTCTCTTCTTCGAGCGCACTGGTAATATCGGAAGTATCAAGATCCGTTTTGAAAACACGGATACTCAACTTCAGGCGCGCGATTTAATTAATCAAAAACTGAACATTGATCTCAAAGATCCTAACTACACTGTTGCGCTCAATTTATTGTCAAATACGCCACACTGGCTAAGTTCCATTAATGCACTGCCAATGCCACTTGGTCTTGACTTACGTGGTGGCGTGTACTTCTTGCTACAAGTAGATATGCAAGGTGCTGTTCAAAAGAAGTTAACCTCACTAGCCACCGATATTCGTGGTCAGCTACGTGATAAAGGATTACGTCATCAAGGTATTGAGCGCGCGGGGGATGTGATTAACATCCGTTTTGGCTCAACAGCGGAAGCAGATACTGCACGCAGTGTTTTAATTGGACCCCAGGCTGAGCTTGAATGGCAAGTGGAAAAATCAGCAGATGGCGCAAAATTAGTGGGGCGTTTTAAATCAGCAGCCCTCAAAGAAGTTCAAGAAAATGCGGTCAAGCAAAACATCGTGACGCTTAATAAGCGTGTTAATGAGCTGGCAGTAAAAGAGCCCGTGATTCAGCAACAGGGAGCCGAACGCATTGTGGTGCAGCTGCCTGGCGTTCAAGATACAGCTCGAGCAAAAGATATTATTGGCCGTACCGCGACCCTAGAATCACGCCTTGCAGACCCAGTTGCTTCGAGCATTGGTCTCAATGAAACCCCTCCCCCAGGAACTGACGTATTTCGCTTTGGTGAAAATCGTCTAGGCGTGTTCAAGAAGTCTGTGATCTTTACAGGTGACCGCATTACAGATGCGAGTGCTGGCTTTGATCAAAACCAACGTCCCTCCGTAAATATTTCTTTGGATGCCGCTGGCGGGCGAGTCATGCAAGAGATCACTCGCGAGAACATCGGTAAACCGATGGGTATGATTTTGTTTGAAAAAGGTAAAGGTGAGGTACTCACTATCGCAACCATCCAGAGTGAATTTGGCTCTAAGTTCCAAATCACCGGTCAGCCAACTACTGAGAGTGCCAATGATCTAGCCCTTCTTTTGCGTGCCGGCTCTTTAGCAGCACCGATGGAAATTATTGAAGAGCGTACGATTGGCCCAAGCCTTGGCCTAGAGAATATTGAAAAGGGCTTTAAATCTCTCATCTATGGATTTGCTGCTATTGCCATCTTCATGACGATTTACTACATGCTGTTTGGCTTCTTCTCTGTGATTGCCCTCGCTGTCAATATCGTCTTACTGATCTCCTTGCTATCCATGTTGCAGGCTACTCTAACTTTGCCAGGGATTGCCGCGATGGCCCTTGCGATTGGTATGGCAATTGATTCTAACGTTCTCATTAACGAGCGAATTCGAGAAGAATTACGCAATGGCGTAGCGCCACATACCGCCATTGCGGTTGGCTTCGATAAGGCATGGGCAACCATCTTGGACTCCAATATCACTACCTTAATTGCAGGTTTAGCCTTGCTAGCCTTTGGCTCGGGTCCTGTCAAAGGCTTTGCAGTCGTTCATTGCTTGGGTATTTTGACCTCGATGTTCTCGGCTGTTTTCTTTGCGCGTGGCGTTATCAATTTTTGGTACGGCCGTCAAAAGAAATTACAAGCTATTTCAATTGGCCAAGTTTGGCGCCCAGAAGGAAAGTAAATCATGGAATTCTTCCGAATCCGCAAAGATATTCCCTTCATGCGCCATGCATTGCTTCTTAATGCATTCTCCCTGCTCACTTTTATTGCCGCTGTTTTCTTCATCTGGCAAAAAGGCTTACATCTATCCATTGAGTTCACTGGTGGAACTGTCATGGAAATTACCTATCCACAAACAGCCCCTCTTGACTCTATCCGTGAGCAGATTACAAAAATTGGCTATACCGATACCCAGATCCAAAATTTTGGTAGCTCTCGCGATGTCATCATTCGCTTGCCGCTCCTCAAGGATCAAGCTGGTCAAGTTATTCCCTCGGCAGATCAAAGCGCGGCTGTCATGAAAGTACTTGAGGCGAGCAATTCTGGGGCCAAGTTACAACGTGTTGAATATGTCGGCCCTCAGGTGGGCAAAGAGCTGGCGATTGATGGTTTAAAGGCGCTCGTCTTTGTGGTAATTGGCATCATGATCTACCTATCCTTCCGCTTTGAGTGGAAGTTTGCGGTCGCCGGAATCTTGGCTAACCTACATGACATCATTATTATTTTAGGTTTCTTTGCCTTCTTCCAATGGGAGTTCTCGCTCTCTGTGTTGGCAGCTATATTGGCAGTATTGGGATACTCGGTTAATGAGTCTGTGGTGATCTTTGACCGTATTCGTGAGACCTTCCGTAAGCAACGCAAAATGGACACTAAAGCGGTGATTGATAGCGCGATCACTGGAACTATCAGTCGTACCGTTATTACGCATGGCAGTACGGAGATGATGGTGATTGCCATGCTCATCTTTGGAGGTCCCAGCCTGTTTTACTTTGCCCTGGCCCTGACCATTGGTATTTTGTTTGGCATTTACTCGTCGGTATTCGTTGCAGCTGCAATTGCCATGTGGCTTGGAGTGAAGCGCGAGGACCTTATTCAGGGCGAGCGTAAGGCAAATGACACTACTCGGCCAGAGGATCCTAACTTTGGAGCACAGATCTAAGTCGATCCAAGATTCTTTGGGTTGCACCTTGATGAACTGAGGCATATTCCAAGGCTTTAGCCGACATTATTTCTCGTTGAGCAGTATTTGTTAGTAGATTCTTAATGGTCTCGCTTAGTGATTGAGCTAGTTCATGGGGCAAGGTTACAGGAATTCGTACTGCGGCTCCACACGTAATTGCATCCTCACTGGCCTGCTGAAAGTTATAGGTATGCTCTCCTAAAATAACCGGGCATCCATTGGCACAGGCTTCAATCAAATTTTGTCCACCTGTTGGCAAAAGACTGCCACCCATCACCACCAAATCAGTAGCGTTGTAATAGGCTCCCATCTCACCCATCGAGTCTCCAAGCAATACATCCACATTCGTCCAGTGGGACACTGAAGCAAACTCTGCACTAGAGCGTAGATCGCTCAAATTTGAACGTCGTTCAAATGATAGGGTCGATTGATACAGTAAATTAGCGACTTCTGTAAAACGCTCGGGATGGCGAGGAACTACTATTAACAAGGGCTTTATCTCAGAACCGAATTCAGAAAGAAGTTTCTTCCATGCGTTAATCATGATGAGTTCTTCGCCCGCACGCGTACTAGCTGCACATACTACTAAACGTTGCTGTTCTCTCAGAACCTTCTTCCACTGCTTTCCTAGAGATTGATTTGCAGCTTTCTCAGGCACATCAAATTTCATATTACCGGCAACGATGACATAGTTAACACCGAGTGCTTGGTAGCGTTTTGCATCTGGCTCAGATTGCGCCAAGATGCCTACAAAGGATTGGAAGAGGGATCTGCCTGCAGAACCAAAAAGCTGAACGCGCTTAAAACTTCGACCAGATAAACGGGCATTAATCAAAAATAAGGGGACGCCAAGTTGCTTGGTCCGAAACACAAATCCCGGCCACGCCTCGGTCTCCATAAAAAGCCCAAGCTGTGGGCGGTAGTGTTTTAAGAATGCCTCAATCGCCCAACAAATGTCATAAGGTAAATAAGCTTGCTGTAATTGACCCGATGCAATCGCCTTGCGGTATAGGTCTGCCCCCGTTTTGCGGCCTGTTGGGGTCATATGGGTCAACAGGATTGACTGGCCATCTTTTAACAAAGATTCGACTAGCGCCTGAGTGGCTCGAGTCTCTCCTACCGATACCGCATGAATCCATACAGCCTTGCGCAAAGAGGGTTTAGTGCCATAAAACCCAAAACGCTCTCGAACGTGTTTTAAATAATCGCTATTTTTGCGACTGCGCCAGAGAAGACGTAAAAGTACAAAGGGGATCAGAACATGCCAAAGCGCCTCATAAACAAAGTAGAGGGCTAATGGAAATTTTGCTGCCTGACTAGATGAAGCGCTCAAAAGATTAAATTATTTTAAACGCGAGGCTAACTCAACTGCTTTGCCAACATAAGAGCTTGGGGTCATTTTGAGCAAGCGCTTCTTCTCAGGCTCAGGTATTGCCAGAGACTTAATAAAACGATGCAAGCCATCGCGAGTAATCCCTTTACCGCGCGTAAGATCTTTTAATTGCTCATAAGGGTTCTCAATACCATAACGGCGCATGACTGTTTGTACAGGCTCTGCCAATACCTCCCAGCAATCATCTAAATCAGCACTAATTGCAGTCTCATTCACCTCTAATTTGGCAAGTCCGCGCAAGGCACTGTCATACGCTAGCACGCTGTGGCCAAAGGCAGGGCCTAGATTACGCAATACAGTGGAATCCGTTAAATCTCTCTGCCAGCGCGAGATGGGTAATTTTTCTGCTAAATGACGTAATAAGGCATTTGCGATACCAAGATTACCCTCGGAGTTCTCAAAATCAATTGGATTTACTTTATGAGGCATGGTGGAGGAGCCAATCTCACCTGCTTTCGTTTTTTGTTTGAAGTACCCCAGTGATATATAAGCCCAGAAGTCACGATCCATATCTAAGAGGATCGTATTCGTCCGTGCAATTGCATCAAATAACTCGGCCATGCCATCGTGCGGCTCAATCTGGATGGTGTAAGGGTTAAATTGCAAACCTAATCGTTTTTCAACTACCTGCTTTGAGAATTTTTCCCAATCGACATTGGGGTAAGCCGCCAAATGGGCATTGTAATTACCGACAGCGCCATTCATCTTTCCTAAAAAAGCAATACTTGCAATTTTTTTAATGGCTAACTCTAAGCGTTTAGCCATGTTAGCAATCTCTTTTCCTAATGTGGTTGGAGACGCAGGTTGTCCATGGGTTCTTGAGAGCATTGGCAGTTTGGCATGCTTCACTGCTAGGGTATTTAGTGCTTTAAGAATATTCTTTAGCTGTGGCAATAAGACTTGATCGCGTGCACCACGCAACATTAATCCATGCGCAGTGTTATTAATATCTTCAGACGTGCAAGCAAAATGGATGAACTCGCTAGCTTTGAGTAATTTAGAGCGCTTTGCAACCTTCTCCTTTAACCAATACTCCACTGCTTTTACATCATGGTTAGTAACAGCTTCAATCGCTTTTATGCGCTCCGCATCGGCTTCCGAGAAATCCTCAGCTAGTTTTAATAAAAACGTTTTATCAGTTGCATCAATACCAGGAATGTTAGCGAGCTTTGCTTCACTTAATGCCAGTAACCACTGAATTTCAACAACGACGCGCTGTTGCATAAATGCTGCCTCAGATAACCAAGGGCGTAGGGCATCGAGCTTCGTGGCGTATCGGCCATCCAGGGGTGAAAGGGCAGTCAGTGGAGATAGTTTGGTCAAGGTCGACTCATTACAAAGTGATGGAATCTTGATTTTAATGGGTTTATGAAGCCATTAGTGACAAACGCCCAGTCAGGAGTTTTTGGTGATTCCCGCAAGGTGCGTATGGCCGATTGATTGTTATACTGCATTTATATGAAAATTATTGGCTCCCTCACTAGCCCCTATGTCCGTAAAGTACGGATCATGCTGGCCGAAAAGAAAATAGATGCTGAACTTGTGCTAGATAACGTCTGGGATGCTTCAACAACCATTACTGACTTCAACCCACTGGGTAAAGTTCCTTGCCTAGTGATGGATGATGGTGGTGCAATGTTTGATTCCCGCGTAATTGCGGAGTACATCGACACCCTAAGTCCAGTTGGTAAGCTGATCCCGGCAACGGGTCGTGAACGCGCTGCTGTTAAAACTTGGGAAGCGCTGGCCGATGGTGTAACGGATGCTGGTATTTTGGTTCGCTTAGAAAAAACCTTCCGCAATCCAACCGAACAAAGTACCAAGTGGTTAGATCGCCAAATGGAGAAGGTTGATCATGGTTTTAAAACCATCGCTAAAGGACTGGGTGATGCGAAGTGGTGTCATGGCAATCAATTTAGTTTGGCCGATATTTCTGTTGGCTGCACATTGGGCTGGTTTGAGTTGCGCTTTGGTTATTTAGACTGGAAAACGCAATATCCTAATTTACGAGGGCTTTATGAGCGGCTTTCTGAGCGCCCTTCTTTTGTGCAAACAGTCCCGCCAGCAGCTTAATCTTAGCGACTAATAATCCCACCGCCAAGGCAGCGTTCGCCTTCATAAAGAACGGCAGATTGTCCTGGCGTTACTGCCCACTGAGGACTCTCAAAACGTAGTTCAAATGAACTATCTTGCTCGGCAGTGATCGTACAAGCAGCATCCTCTTGTCGGTAGCGTGTTTTGGCACTGTATTGTCCTAATTTGGGTTCATAGCCCGCCACCCACGATGTATCTATTGCCGATAAGGTATCACTCAATAACCAAGGATGATCGTGCCCTTGGGCAACATACAAGGTATTGGTAGAAATATCTTTGCGAGCCACATACCATGCATCACCAGTTCCGTCTTGACTACCGCCAAGCCCAATCCCTTTGCGCTGACCTAGGGTAAAAAAAGCTAAGCCCATATGCTCCCCCAACACCTTGCCATCGACACTTTTGATCGGGCCGGGCACTTTTGGTAAGTAAAGATTCAGAAACTCACGGAAGGGGCGCTCACCAATAAAACAAATGCCGGTGGAATCTTTTTTACGAGCATTTGGCAGACCAAGATCTGCGGCGATTTGTCGCACCTCTTTTTTAGTGATCTCGCCAAGAGGAAATAACACTTTGGATAGCTGCGTTTGAGTTAAACGATGTAAAAAATAGCTTTGATCCTTGGTGGTATCAACCGCTTTTAACAACTGCACTTCCTGATCATGGTGCTGAACACGCGCATAGTGCCCTGTAGCAATCAAATTAGCACCCAAACTAATGGCATGATCCAAAAATGCCTTGAACTTAATTTCAGCATTGCAGAGTACATCTGGATTTGGGGTGCGACCCGCGGCGTACTCTCTTAGAAAGTCAGAAAACACCCGCTCACGGTATTCAGCAGCAAAATTAACTGCCTCCACGTCGATACCTAAGATATCGGCAACCGAGACCACATCTAACCAATCTTGACGAGCCGAGCAGTATTCCTCGCTATCGTCGTCTTCCCAGTTCTTCATAAAAAGGCCTACGACCTCATAGCCCTGTTGCTTAAGAAGCCATGCCGCTATCGAAGAGTCCACCCCGCCAGACATCCCCACCACTACCTTCTGCGCGGCAGAGTTATGGCCCAAAGCCTTACTGGTAGGGCTTTGGGGGACGGGGCTTTGGATATCAGGGCTAACCATTAAAAAAGTGCGAAAATAAGAATAATTGAATCACGCTCATATTGTAAAAGTCTCGGTCATAGTCTGGCCAAAGGGATATACAGGAGACTGGGCAGGCTAGCTCACAAGGCATGGCTTATTTATTAAAATAGATCCTTTTTTAGAAATCGTTGCTTCTGGAGATTAGCCATGCGCATTGGAGTGCCGCTGGAAACGAGGGCTGGGGAAACCCGTGTTGCCGCAACCCCCGAAACTGTCAAAAAATTAATCAGCCAAGGCCATCAGGTCTTAATTCAGGCGGGTGCTGGCGTGGGTGCTAGCCAACCCGATGCCGCCTATGAGGCGGTAGGCGCGAGCATTGGCTCTGCTGCCGATGCCTTAGGGTCTGAGATTGTTCTAAAAGTTCGTGCGCCAGAATCTGCTGAACTAAAGCAAATGAAATCGGGTGCTGTCTTATTAGGCATGCTGGATCCGTTTGACAATACCGGCATCCAAGCCATGGCAAGCCAAGGTATTACAGCCTTTGCCCTAGAGGCGGCGCCACGTACTACCCGTGCTCAGAGCATGGACGTACTCTCTTCCCAAGCCAATATTGCAGGCTATAAAGCAGTGATGGTTGCTACCAATGAATATCAACGCTTTATGCCGATGCTAATGACCGCTGCAGGTACCGTCAAAGCAGCGCGCGTACTCATTTTGGGCGCCGGCGTTGCTGGTTTACAGGCGATTGCCACTGCTAAACGTTTGGGCTCCGTCATTGAAGCTTCCGATGTGCGTCCTGCTGCCAAGGAGCAAATTGAGTCTCTTGGGGCTAAGTTTGTGGATGTTCCCTATGAGACCGATGAAGAGCGTGAGATTGCCCAAGGTGTCGGTGGTTATGCACGCCCAATGCCAGAGGCGTGGATGAAGCGTCAAGCGGCCCTTGTAGCCGAACGAGCGATCCAAGCGGATATTGTGATTACGACCGCATTGATCCCTGGTCGTAAGCCTCCGGTCTTATTACATAGCGATACGGTCAGCAAAATGAAGCCTGGTTCTGTGGTGATCGATATCGCCGCTGGTCGAGGAGAGAACGGTTCTGGTAATTGCCCTCTCACTCAAGCGGATAAAATTGTGAATCACCATGGCGTAAAGATTGTAGGTTTTACCAACCTTCCCAGTATGGTGGCTGCCGATGCATCTGCCTTGTATGCCCGTAACTTGCTTGATTTTATGAAGCTCATCATTAATAAAGAAGCGCAGTTGGCAATACCTGCTGCTGCAGATGATGACATCGTTGCCGCTTGCCTGATGTGTCGTGATGGACAAGCCATTCGCACCAATTAATTTCTGAAGGAACCAAAATGGATGCTGCTGCTATTCAAAGCCTATTGACTGTTCAAAACATTACCGTTTTCGTATTAGCTATCTTTGTTGGCTATCACGTAGTTTGGAACGTTACCCCTGCATTGCATACACCGCTTATGGCAGTAACTAATGCCATTTCCGGAATCATCATCGTGGGAGCTCTTTTGCAAACCGAGATTATTAATGGTGACGAGATCACCCTAACAAGCCTTATTGGCGCTCTAGCCGTATTTCTTGCCTCGATCAATATATTTGGTGGCTTTATGGTGACACGACGCATGCTTGAGATGTTCAAGAAAAAGGCTCCCAAGAACGAAGCGGCGGGTAACTAAGAAGAGATCCAATCATGTTAAATATCACAGCCCTTTCCTATCTAGTCTGTTCGGTGCTCTTTATCTTGGCACTGAAAGGTCTATCGTCTCCAACTACATCACGCCAGGGCAATACCTACGGCATGATTGGTATGGCCTTAGCAGTCGTTACCACTTTTTTAATTCCGAGCTTTAAACCGGTCTACTGGCTAATTGGTGTTGCCATTGTGGCCGGCGCCATCATTGGCTCCATTGCTGCAAAACGTGTCCAAATGACCAAAATGCCAGAGCTCGTCGCCCTGATGCACTCTTTCGTTGGTCTATCAGCGGTATTGATTGCGATAGCAGCTGTGTTTAATCCAGCCCAAGATCACTCTGGTGCTCAGAAAATTGAGTTATTCATTGGAGCCTTCATTGGTGCGATTACCTTTACCGCCTCGATCATTGCCTTTGGAAAACTGTCTGGCAAAGTTAGCGGTAAGCCTGTTAGCTTTTCTGGTCAGCATTTACTGAACCTGATTATGGCTATCTTGATGGTTGCCGCCGGTTTTGCATACTTCCTGACTGGAAGCCATGCGGCCTTCTTGGTCATGTGTGCAATAGCCCTAGTCCTCGGTATCACCCTAATCATTCCAATTGGCGGCGCAGATATGCCAGTAGTTGTATCGATGCTCAATAGCTATTCAGGTTGGGCTGCTGCTGGTATCGGTTTCACTCTAAATAACCCTGTCTTAATTATTGCCGGAGCCTGCGTTGGCTCTTCGGGTGCGATCTTGTCTTACATCATGTGTAAGGCCATGAATCGCTCGATTGTCGCGGTATTGCTGGGTGGCTTTGGCGCTGAGGCTGCTGTCGGTGGAGAAGATAGCGGCCCCAAGAACTACAAAACAGGTTCGGCAGAAGATGCTGCCTTCTTAATGACCAATGCAGATACTGTCATTATTGTTCCGGGTTATGGTCTAGCGGTAGCTCGAGCGCAACATGCACTGAAAGAATTAACCGAGAAGTTAATTCATCATGGTGTCACAGTTAAGTATGCAATCCACCCTGTTGCAGGACGTATGCCTGGTCATATGAACGTTCTCTTAGCAGAAGCCGAAGTACCCTATGACCAAGTATTTGAGATGGAAGATATCAATAGTGACTTTGGCCAAGCCGACGTGGTCTTAGTACTTGGCGCAAACGACGTGGTTAACCCAGCGGCACGCACTCCTGGTAGCCCCATCTTTGGTATGCCAATCCTTGAAGCCTTTAAAGCCAAAACTATTATTGTTAATAAGCGTTCCATGGCGGCAGGCTATGCCGGCCTCGACAATGAACTCTTCTATTTAGATAAAACCATGATGGTCTTTGGTGATGCCAAGAAGGTTGTTGAAGATATGGTCAAAGCAGTGGATTAATGAATTAAGTGATCAATATAAACAGGGTAGCTATCTACCCTGTTTTGTTCTAACGGTAGCCTAATTGATCTTTATCGGTTCTTTCTTGCCCATCAACAAATAATTTTTTACAGTAGCCGCCGCCACTATGATGTGGTTTCTGGCTGGCTTCTTTCTTCATCTTGAACATTGCCTCAAAACAATCTCTACGATGCTCGTAACGCCAAATAACCGTTTGAGTCTCTTTGCCTTTATAAAAATAAGTGAAATCAAGCGTCCAATACTGATCGCCAACTACCGTGGTCTCTTGCTCGACTGTTGATTCTTTTATCGGCTCTTTTTTAACTTGAGCGCACCCAATAAAACTTGTAACCAACAGAGTAATAAATAATTTTTTCAAAAATAACGGTCCTAGTTAAGATACCTTTAAGTATTTCACAAAAAACCTTTTATATAAATAAAAAAGGGGCAGCCGAAGCTGCCCCTTAGTTTTTGGACTGATGGAATTACATCATTCCATCCATACCACCCATACCGCCCATGCCACCCATACCACCTGGCATACCGCCGCCTGCAGAGTCATCTTTTGGACTCTCTGAAATGGCGCAATCGGTAGTTAATAAGAGCGCGGCTACAGAAGCAGCATTTACCAATGCAGTCTTAGTAACCTTAGTAGGATCGATAACACCCTGAGCTACTAGATCACCGTACTCACCGCTTGCAGCGTTGTAACCATGGTTACCCTTACCTGCAGCAACAGCATTAACTACCACGCTTGCTTCATCACCTGCGTTTGAAACGATGATGCGGAGGGGCTCCTCCATCGCACGCAATACGATACTAATTCCTGCATTTTGATCAGCGTTGTCGCCTTTGAGGCCAATAATGCCTTGCTTTGCACGAATTAAAGCGACGCCACCGCCAGGAACAATGCCTTCTTCAACTGCTGCACGAGTTGCATGCAAGGCATCATCGACACGCGCTTTTTTCTCTTTCATCTCGACTTCTGTTGCAGCGCCTACGCGGATAACAGCAACTCCGCCAGCTAATTTAGCAACACGCTCTTGTAACTTCTCGCGGTCATAGTCGCTGGTTGCCTCTTCAATCTGTACACGAATGTTTTTGACACGTGCTTCGATCGTTTTGCTATCACCAGATCCATCGATAATGATGGTGTTTTCTTTACCAATCTCAACGCGCTTTGCTTGTCCAAGGTGCTCTAGTGTGGTTTTCTCGAGTGTTAGACCAACTTCTTCAGCAATCACTTGACCACCGGTCAATATGGCGATGTCTTCCAACATGGCCTTACGACGATCGCCAAAACCAGGGGCTTTCACAGCACAGGTTTTCAGAATCCCGCGAATATTGTTTACAACCAAAGTAGCCAATGCTTCGCCCTCAACATCTTCTGCAATGATCATTAATGGGCGTCCGGATTTTGCAACTTGCTCCAATACTGGCAAGAGGTCACGAATGTTGCTGACCTTCTTATCAAACAGCAGAATGTATGGGGTTTCTAAAACGACTGTTTGCTTCTCAGGCTGATTAATGAAGTATGGGGAAAGATATCCGCGATCAAACTGCATGCCCTCTACTACTTCCAGCTCGTCTTCTAAAGACTTGCCATCTTCTACTGTGATTACGCCCTCTTTGCCAACCTTCTCCATTGCCTCAGCAATGCGCTTGCCAATACTTTCATCGCTATTTGCTGAGATTGAGCCAACTTGGGCAATTTCTTTAGTGGTGGTGCAAGGCTTGCTAATCTTCTTAAGCTCTTCAATGGCTGCGCTGACTGCCTTATCAATACCGCGCTTTAGATCCATTGGATTGTGACCGGCAACGACGTATTTCATACCTTCACGCACAATCGATTGGGCTAATACGGTCGCGGTTGTTGTTCCATCACCTGCAATGTCAGCGGTCTTCGAAGCAACTTCTTTAACCATTTGAGCGCCCATGTTCTGGAGCTTATCTTTCAGTTCAATTTCTTTTGCAACTGTAACGCCGTCCTTGGTGATTGTTGGGCCACCAAACGAGCGCTCAATAACCACATTGCGACCTTTAGGTC
>Ga0255115_1000003_pt1 | contig 101075 bp, 91 predicted proteins | sample Law_Law_RepB_8h_FD_188474 | JGI IMG/M metagenome (GOLD analysis project Ga0255115, IMG submission 188474) | Freshwater microbial communities from St. Lawrence River, New York, United States - Law_Law_RepB_8h | ecosystem: Environmental > Aquatic > Freshwater > River | place: USA: New York... | reverse complement strand
GCTTTTTGGGGGCGCTCAATCCCTTTTTTCCTTAATTTCGAGGCTTAATTAAAAGCGCAACCGAATCTTATGGCTGAAGTGATTTTAATGCCCCGCTTAAGTGATACAATGACCGAAGGTGTTATTGCAGCTTGGCACAAAAATGTGGGCGATGCGGTAAAAAAAGGTGATTTATTGGCTGAAATCGAAACAGATAAAGCAACCATGGAGCTTGAAAGCTACCAAGAGGGCGTTTTGTTACATATAGGAACTACAAAAGGAGGCAAATTGCAAGTCAATGATTTGCTTGCTATTATTGGGAAGGCTGGTGAGGATGTTGCTTCACTTATAGCATCAGTTGGAGCGGGTTCACCTGCTGCAGTTCCTGCCACTGAGAATGCTCCAGCAGTTGCTTCTGCACCTGCGGCTCCTGCTGCAGTTGACGTGGCTGCGATGGAAGAAGTGGTGCTTATGCCACGCTTAAGCGATACCATGACAGAAGGTGTGATTGCAGGCTGGCAAAAAAATGTAGGTGATACGGTTAAAAAAGGAGACGTGTTAGCAGATATCGAAACTGATAAGGCTACCATGGAACTTGAAAGTTATAAAGATGGTATTTTATTATACCAAGGTGCTAAGGCAGGAGAAAAAATTTTAGTGAACGATTTACTTTGTGTGATTGGTGCTGCTGGTACTAATATTGATGCAATTGTTGCCGCTGTGAAAAGTGGTGCGGGTGCAACTGCGCCTGCTGCAAGTCCTGCTGCTACTGCATCTGCTGTGGCTCCTTCTTCACCAGCGCCAGTTGCTGCTGCACCTGCAGTTCAGGTTGTTGTTAATGAAGGTCGAATTTTTGCGAGCCCACTTGCTAAAAAAATGGCAGAAGAGCGTGGCATTGATTTAAAATATGTACAAGGAACGGGTGATAATGGACGTATCACTAAATTCGATATAGATGGTTATACGCCAGCATCTGCTTCAGTTGCGGCCGCTGCTCCAATAACGGGTGCTTCTGCTTCAGTAGCAGTTCAAGCTGCACACCAAGGTGTCGTAAGTTTTGAAGACCAACCGGTTTCTCAAATGCGTAAAACAATTGCGCGCCGCTTAAGCGAAAGTTTATTTACAGCGCCGCATTTTTACATCACCATGAGCATTGATATGGACGCCGCTGTTGCAGCGCGTGCAAAAATTAATGAAGTGGCACCGGTGAAAATTAGTTTCAATGATATGGTTGTTAAAGCAACAGCACTTTCATTAAAACAACATCCAAAAATTAATAGCAGTTGGCTTGGTGATACGATTCGCACCAACCATCATGTAAATATTGGTATCGCTGTTGCGGTAGACGAAGGTTTACTAGTACCAGTTGTGCGTTTTGCAGATACCAAATCACTTAGTGAAATTGGTGTTACTGTAAAAGGTTTTGCGCAAAAAGCAAAAGATAAAAAATTACAACCTTCAGATTGGGAAGGCAGCACATTTACCATTTCTAACTTAGGTATGTTTGGCGTAGACGAGTTTACGGCCATCATCAATCCTCCAGATGCATGTATACTTGCAGTGGGTGGTATTGCACAAGTGCCGGTTGTAAAAAATGGACAAGTGGTACCGGGCAATGTAATGAAAGTAACCCTCAGTTGCGACCACCGCGTTGTGGATGGTGCAGCAGGAGCCGCTTTCTTGCAAACCCTTAAGTCTCTGTTAGAAGAGCCTTTAAGAATGCTTGTATAACTGTTTCAGTCATTATTTAATCCATATCACATCCAATGGGTGCGCCTGGTGCAATTTCTTTGTGCTTCGGTAAACTTATTTCTTTCGGGTGCTCTATGCGTTCTATCAAATACGCGTAATGCGTTTTGTATTTATTTAATTTTACTTGTTCCCTTGCCCATTTTTTTAGTGCGTTTAATTTATCATGGCAAATAGACTTTACCATGTAATTACTTTGCTCTGCTTGTGACACACCTAAAAGCCAAGTAACAATCATTTGTTGTGTTTGTAATCCTACGGCTTCCTGTAAGCCTTTGCCTAAAGGTTTTTGATAGGTTTCAGAAATGACAGCGTCGATAAGTTCTGCAAAGCCAATGCTTTCACCTCTTGCTTTATTGATGGTTAAACGGTTGGCTCTTTCTGGATTAAATAAAAACGCGAGTTCAAAGTCGGCGAGTGCTTCTGCAGCAGATAGTGGATCAAAACTCATGCCTGTTCTTTTTGCAAATAATTCACCACTATAATACAAAGGGGGCCTTGGTGGAATTTGCGCAACAATAAATTCTGGTAATGTTAAGGTAGTTGGAGATAAGCAAGCTACCGCAGCAGCCAATGCTTTTTGTTGCATAGCAGCAGGAACAAAGGTTGGTTTTCTTTGTTCATCACCCCTGGTGCTATAACTATAGTCAATACCGCCAATTAATTTGCAAACCGCTTCTAATTGATAGCGGTGATAATTATAAACAGGAACAAGTGCTTCTTCGAGTGTAGCAAGTGGCGCACCAACTCTAATTGTATTTTCAGAAAATTGATTCAACGCTTTTGATCTAACATCAAGTGTATTTTTTAAACCAACAGTGGCGTCTTTTTCATTATCCCATAAATGCGCATTGGGGTGAAAGCCGCTCGCAGCGCGTGCGTCCGCATCTGCAATAAATAAGAGTCCTTGTTTTGTATTTTCTGCTAATAAATTTTGAAGAGCTTTTGTTTCATCGGTATTTTTTTCAAAATCCTGATATCCATACATGATGGCTCTTTTGTCCCAGGCTCCAATTTCGTTGGTATACACTTTAGAAAAATCCATCTCCCCTTTTTCATTGATAAAAACATTAGGGTGCGGATAATCCATTACAGATCCTCTATCATTATAACTAGACGCATAGTTGTGTTGTAAGCCAAGGGTATGTCCAATTTCGTGCGCAGAGAGTTGACGTAAACGCTGAAGTGCTGCTTCTTTCATGGTGGCAGGAACGGGCTTTCCGGTTTCGTATGGCGCAAGTAATCCAGTAAAAATTAAATAGTCTTGTCTAACCCGGAGTGACCCAAGCGTTACTTGACCCTTAATAATTTCTCCAGTGCGCGGGTCTGTTACGGTAGCGCCATAACTCCAGCCTCTGGTAGAACGGTGCACCCAATTAATCATATTGTACCTGATGTCCATGGGGTCGCAACTATCGGGAAGTACTTTTACAATAAATGCATTTTTGTAGCCCGCTGCTTCAAAAGCTTGATTCCACCAACGGCCGCCTTCTAACAGTGCAGACCTAATAGGTTCTGGTGTGCCGTTGTCTAAATAATAAACAATGGGCGTAACGGGTTCGCTGACTTGTGCAGCAGGATCTTTTTTGGCGAGTCGATGTCTCGAAATAAATTTTTGTTCGATGGGAGTTGTAAAGTCTGAACTGTAATCAAAATAAGAGATGCCAAAATACCCGCTCCTAATATCATATTTTCTTGGTTTGTACTGATTATCAGGAAGTTGAACAAACGAATAATGCATCCGGAGTGTGATCGCTTCTGGTGAAGGCGTTACACTGGTTACAAATCTACCTGCATCGGCACCGCCTGTAAATGTAATGCTCGCTTCAAATTCTGAATTGAGCGGGAAGTTTTTGGTATTAATAAAATACATCGCAGAACGGGGTTCGTTAAACGAATACGTACCCTGACGCATGGCTTTAATTTTATCTGCTGCACCATGTGTGTCTTTTACAAAAAAGGAGGTAGCGTCCACTAATAAATGACCCGCTTGTTCTTCTTCGATAACAAAAGAGGCAATGGTAGAACTTGCAAAAGATTCTTTTACGGCTCTTTTTTCATTTTTATCAGTGCTACTTGCACGGTAGTCGTAATTGGGTTGAACCAGTAATAATTTTTTACCCACGCGCTCAAAAAATACAATTTTAGTATCTCCAATTTGTCCTCTGTCTAGCCCAATATCATTAGATCCTAAACCAGCTGGTAATGAATGAACGAATAAAAATTCTTGACCTAATTTATCAATGTCTAACCATATTTTTCCAGTTGCTTCGTCTATAAAAAAAGTGAAAAATCCAGATTGACGTTTCATGTTTTTTGTTTTTTCAAAAACACTATTTGCTGTTTGTGCAAATAGGAACGAAGGAATTACAAGGATGATTAAAAAAAGAAAACGGCGCATGGGTATGTTTTTTTGATTTTGAATCACTACGGAGCGTAGTCCTTTAAAGATAGCAATAAAAAAATCCTGTTACAAATTGTAACAGGATTTTTTTATGATGCGAACGAGTGTTCGATTATTCAATTAAGCGTTTGGCGTTTCTGGTGTTGCCGGCGCTTCAAAAAGCGTAGGGGCTACAACTGGCGCTGGTGCTGCAACTGGAGCGGCTACTTTTTTAGGAGCTACTTTTTTCACTGCTTTTTTAGCAGTTGGTTTTTTTGCAGCGGCTTTTTTAGGAGCTACTTTTTTCACTGCTTTTTTAGCTACTGGCTTTTTTGCAACAGCTTTTTTAGGAGCTACTTTTTTCACTGCTTTTTTAGCAGTTGGTTTTTTTGCAGCGGCTTTTTTAGGAGCTACTTTTTTCACTGCTTTTTTAGCAGTTGGTTTTTTTGCAGCAGCTTTTTTAGGAGCGGCTTTCTTTACTGCTTTTTTAGCAGCTGGTTTTTTTGCAGCGGCTTTTTTAGGAGCGGCTTTTTTCACTGCTTTTTTAGCAGCTACTTTTTTTGCTTTTGCCATGGTATAGTTGTTTGTTTGGGTTCAAAGTTTGAGGTGTAAAGTTAAAATATATTTTGAGACTACATAAAAAATAATTTATTTAAAAATGTCCAGGGTATAAGCCCTGCTTTAATTTGATCAATTAGTATGTATCTTTGAAAAATGGCAGCGCAACCCAACAATCCAAAAAAAACACTCGTTGTAGGAGCTTCCGAAAATCCGGAGCGTTATAGTTATTTGGCTACAAAATTACTCGTAGCACATGGACATCCTGTTTTATGCATTGGTCTTAAGGAGGGTCGTATAGACGATACGCCCATTGTAACGGGTGAGCCCGTTTTAATTGATATTCATACGATTACTTTGTATGTGAACCCATCTGCACAGCACGCATTAATACCTTATCTGTTTTCATTAAATCCGAGGCGTATTATATTTAATCCGGGCACCGAAAATGAAGCATTTACGATGGTGGCAAAGCAAAAAGGGATTGAAACGATGGATGCATGCACGCTTGTACTTTTAAATACCGGCCAGTATTAGTTAATTTATTGTTATCTGCTTAACCTCCACTAGCGCTCCAATTGGCCCTATCAAGGGATCTGTACTGAACGGCTTCTGCAATATGTTCGGGCAAAATGTTTGGAGCACCCGCTAAATCTGCAATGGTTCTACTCACTTTTATGATTCGGTGGTAGGCCCTAGCACTTAAGTTTAATTTTTCCATAGCCGCTGCTAATAAGGCCTTACTGTTAGCGTCAAGGGGGCAAAAAATAGCTAATTCTTTATTAGAAATTTGGGCGTTGGTATAGGTATTTGTGCAACCTTGGTACCGCTTTTTTTGTATGTCCCTAGCTGCTAAAACTCTTTCTCTGATACTATTTGATTCTGAGGCCCGGGTGGTACGGTCAAGTTCGTGGTGGGTAACGGGGGTTACTTCTACATGAAGGTCTATGCGGTCGAGTAGCGGACCGGATACCCGGTTTAAATATTTTTCTACCGCGCCCGCCGGACAGCTGCAGGTTTTTGTAGGATGGTTAAAGTAACCGCAAGGGCAGGGGTTCATGGATGCAATGAGCATGAAATTGGCTGGGTAAGTGAGTGACATGCTGGCTCTTGCTATGCTTACCATCCGCTCTTCCATGGGTTGACGGAGTACTTCTAAAACAGATCTTTTAAATTCTGGTAATTCATCCAAAAACAACACGCCGTTATGGGCTAAAGATATTTCGCCGGGTTGCGGATGACTGCCGCCACCTATCAGTGCAATGTCGGAAATGGTATGATGTGGTGACCTGAAAGGCCTTGTTTGCACCAAATAGGACCCAGCAGCTAATTTTCCAGCAACACTATAAATTTGGGTTGTTTCTAGGGCTTCGGCTACATTAAGTGGAGGCAAAATACTAGGGAGTCTTTTGGCGAGCATGGTTTTTCCAGCGCCTGGTGGTCCAATTAAAATAACGTTGTGTGATCCAGCCGCCGCTATTTCTAGGGCCCGTTTAATATTATCCTGGCCACTCACTTCACTAAAATCAATGGTTGAAAGTGTAGGGTCTAGGTTTAAAAATGCTTCTCGATCTATTTGGTTTGTGGGACGATACTTGCCCGAGGCAAAAAAGTTAACTACTTCTTGTAAATGCGCTACGCCATAAACGTTTAGGCCTTCTACCATGGAAGCCTCATTGGCATTGGCAGCGGGTAAAATAATGCCAAGTGCGTTTTCTTTTTTTGCGCGAATGGCCATGGCCAGTGCCCCTCTGATGGGATGAATGGTGCCGTCTAAACCCAGTTCACCCATGAGCATGTATTTATGAATTTGTGCTTCTTGGATAAGTTGGTCACTAGCTGCTAAAATGCCAATAGCAATAGGTAGGTCAAATGCAGAGCCCGTTTTTTTAATATCTGCTGGGGCTAAATTGATCACCACTTTAATGCGTGGCATACTAAAGCCATTTGATTTAATGGCGCTCTCTGTTCTTTGTAAACTTTCTTTTATGGCAATGTCAGGAAGGCCTACAATTTGATAGCCCTGACCCATGCTTACATTTACTTCTACAATAATAGTGATGGCATCAACGCCCATAACTGCGGCTCCCATTGTTTTTACAAGCATATAAACTCTTTGATACTTGTAGAAAGGTAAGGGCTATATAGTCTTATAAAAACGACACCGAATAAATACCTGAAATACTAACGGGATAAAAAAATTAGAGGTTTTGTAATAAATCCACCACACCTTCTCTTTTTAAAATGAGATAGCCAAGTCGATCATCACTTATACCTTCTTTTAATTGGTAATTGAAAACAAGCTCACCATCATTGATACTTGTTTCAAAATATTTGAATTGAATATTGGCATACTGTTTTAAGTTGTCGCCAATTTCGTATAGGTGCGTTGACAATATAAACAACGAAGGTTTGATTTTTCGAAGGCCTTCAATTACAGCTGTGCTGCATTTCATCGCATCTTCGACATTGGTGCCTTTAAAGAGTTCGTCAATCAAAATCAACCAATTTTTCCCATCGTTAATTTTTTCGATGGTATTTTTTATGCGTTTTACTTCGTTGTAAAAATAACTTTCCCCTTTTATAATATTATCCATCACGTTGATGTTACTAAGGAGTCCATCAAATAAGGTAAGCTCCATTGTTTTTGCAGGAACGCCCATACCCATATGGGCTAGGTAAACGCTAATACCAACGGCTTTAATAAAAGTACTCTTGCCCGCCATATTAGCGCCCGTTAAAAATAAAAAATTACTATCTTTTTCTAATGTTATGTTATACGAAGTGGGCGTTAATAAAAGTGGATGGTAGCAGTTTGTTGCCGCTATACATGCAGTAGGCGCCGTGGTAAAATTTGGAAAGCAAAGGTCCTCAGCTACAAACACACGTGCCAAACTTTGGTAGGCATCCATGGTGCTGTATAAATCTATTAGATCGTAAAAATCTTGCTTGTGCCTTGTTCTAATTTGACCAGCAATACTTAAAATTTGTTGCGGGGTTGCTGTTTTTGTATCCATTAAACGAAGCGATGCAAGTGCAGGCTTACTTAATTTTTTTTTGATGCTTTCAGTCCAGCTTGAGGTAATTGGATGCTGGTTGTAGTCCAGTAAAAGTTGATGTACCGCAAACATTCCTTTTAAAAAATCAATGCAGTGGGTAATGGTATATTTTGTAAGCGCATAATCTGGTGCATGAAATATTTTATACCAGTTACTATTAAAGTAGGTGGGGTGCTGCGGGTAAGGGTCAAACTGTGTTTCGTAATATTTAGCGACCACCATAATGGTACCATTAGTAATACTAGATGGCCAAGTAGGCAATGTATTGGCAAGGGCCTTAATTACAGCTTGTGTGTCTTTAATTTTTTCGATGCTACCAAGTGGATGTTCAACTAGGTATCGAAGCATTTCTTTACCACCAACCGTCGCGGTTTGATTGAGGTAATTAAATATAGACACAGACTCATCGCTGTTAAAAATAGAGAGGTCGTGAAGGGTGTCTTTATCTACCTGCATAATTTAAGATCTGTTAAACTGAAGGCGCATACCAGTCTTTGATTCATCAAATCCACCATTTCCATACACCATATGCCCATTTACAAAAGTTTTTGAAACAGTAGCTGGTTGCGTAAAACCTTCAAGTGGACTCCAGCCGCATTTGTACAGAATATTTTCTTTGGTAATCGTTTCTGGTGTATTTCTGTCAAGAAGCACTAAATCGGCGAAATAGCCTTCTCTGATATAGCCACGGTTCTTGATTTGAAAACAACGTGCAGGTGCATGGCTCATTTTTTCTACAACGCGCTCTATTGTAATTTTTTGCTCGGCCACATAATGAAGCATAAGACCTAGTGCGTGTTGCACGAGCGGAAGGCCAGCATGTGCATGCATATAATCTTCTTGTTTTTCGGCCCAGGTATGCGGGGCATGATCAGTGGCAATAATATCAAGGCGGTTATCCAATAATCCTTCCCATAAAGCCGTTTTATTATGCGGCGCTTTAATGGCAGGATTACATTTTATTTGATTACCAAGTTTTGCATAGTCGTCGGATGTAAAGTGCAAATGATGTACACATACTTCCGAAGTAATTCTTTTTTCTTCGAGGGGTAGCATATTGCTAAAGAGTTGCAATTCTTTAGCTGTGGTAATATGTAAAATATGAAGTCGTGTGCCAAATTTTTTGGCCATTTGTACCGCTCTAAAAGAAGATTCAAAACATACGTCCTCGTCTCTAATAATAGGGTGATCTGCGGCAGTTAATTTTCTGTTTTCTGCAGCGGCAATTGCTAAATTTTGTTTAATGAGGCGCTCTTCTTCACAGTGTGTGGCAATCAAAACTTCAGATCCTTCAAATATTTTTTCTAATAAAATAGGATTGTCTACTAGTAAATTGCCAGTAGAAGAACCCATAAATATTTTAACACCGCAGATATCATTTTTTTTATCATTGGTTCTTAAAATTTCTTCTAAATTATCGTTAGAGGTACCCATAAAAAATGAGTAGTTGGCAAGTGCATGGTTTTTTGCGATGTCATATTTTTGTTCCAGTAGCTCATGGGTAAACGCCGGCGGATTGGTATTGGGCATTTCCATAAAGGAAGTAACACCGCCACGTACGGCAGCTTTTGCTTCGGTATAAATAGTAGCCTTATGGGTAAGACCGGGTTCTCTAAAATGTACTTGGTCATCAATGACGCCAGGGATAAGGGTTTGGCCAGTGCCGTCAATTTCCTCTATGCGCATGCTAGGATCCAGTTGTGATGCAATTTTTTCGATACGTGTATCTCTAATCCATACGTCACCAGTTGAAGTGGTGCCTTCGTTTACTATAGATACGTTTTTGATGACGATATTTTTCATAATTCTCTATTATGTGATGGGATCCTTTGTGAGGATCTACTAATCTTCTAAATGTATTGAAAATACAATCATTCTTGATCGCAATTTATCAAGTACATTGGAATATTTAAGTCCGTTATCGAGCTGATGTAAATTAGTGATTCCGTAACTAAATTTTATTTCTGGGGAAATAGTTACAAAGGGCAAATAAAAATTAAGGCCTAGCCCTGCTTCTAATCCAAAATCGGCAGCACGTAATTTTACCAAATCATCGGCGTTGCGCGCTGTAGAATTACTGGACAAATCAAAGTCAAATTTAACGCCTCCTAAAATGTACAATCTAAAATTATTAATACGGTCCGAGTTTAATTTAAAGTGAGCCGGAAGGCTTACTAGGGTTGATGGTAAAATTTGTTGTTGCTGGTTTTGCTCGCCAGGCTTTACCGATTTTAATGCATAGTCGATGTATTTAGAGCCGCCAATAATGAGTTGTGGGTTGGCACGTAGTTCTATATGATCATTGATTTTAAGGGTGGCTAATAAACCCATGGTAATACCGCCACTAGATACAGGGTTTACGTACATGATAGAATCGGAAGCTAAAAAATTTGCTGATTTAGTATGGTGTAAGTAGCTGTTGTTGTAACCTAGTGTCAATCCAAAATAGTAAGGCAGGTCGTCTCTGTACGAACGGTAAATTTCACGCTGTGCATGCAAACTGCTCACCGCGCAAAACAAAATGCCAAGGGTGGCTATTATTTTTTTCCGCAGTAAATCGTGCATATGCCAAATGTCAGTTTCTTACTTGTAATTGATGTATAGCCTACTTTTTCCATAATATTTGTAAATGCATCTCTTTCAGGAAAAGCTTGAACACTATCATTTAAATATTGGTAGGCTTCTTTATTTTTTGCAACCATTTTACCAACGCCAGGCGCTACCAGGTTCATGTAAATATTATAGAAGCCTTTAAATAAAAACTGTTTAGGTTTAGAGAATTCTAAAATAACGAGTTTGCCCCCTGGCTTTAACACGCGGTACATTTCTTGTAATCCTGTTTCTAGATGTTCAAAATTACGCACGCCAAATGCAACTGTTACGCCGTCAAAATGATTGTCATTAAATTTTATTTGCTCACTATCACCACTTATTAGGTCAATCGAATTTTGTAAACCAAGTGCGGCAATTTTTTTTCTACCTTCTGCAAGCATACCTTCAGAAATATCAATGCCCGTGATATGAGTAGGTGCAATGAGTTGATGGGTGAGTATGGCAACATCACCAGTTCCTGTGGCAACGTCTAAAATAATTTTAGGCTTCACTTCATTTAATGCGTGAATTGCCTTTTTGCGCCAGCTGATGTCAATTCCTGCACTTAAAAAGCGGTTTAGAAAATCGTATCTAAACGCAATGCTGTTAAACATGCTCGCCACCTGCTCTTTTTTAGTAAGCCCGCTTTGTTCGTAGGGCACCACCTTATCATGTGCATACTTTCCCATAGGTTGCAAAGATACCAAATTATAGCCCTTTTAAGGGGCAATGTGGAGGCTTAAAAGCTTAAATACCCCGTTAATGTTTCGCAAAAATTCTTTTTCGTGCAATTCGCTCCCATTTAATGTGCGGCCGTATCTTCGTTCCAGCAAATGAAAGCAAGAATTTACAAGTCTACAGGTAGCTGGTATGTGGCCAAAGCTGAAACGGGCAAAATGTACAACGCCCGCATCAAAGGGGTGTTTAAAATAGGCGGACTCACTTCTACCAATCCTATTGCAGTAGGTGATGAAGTAGACATGCAAATTGAAGATGTACTTGAAGAATCGGCAATGATTGATACCATTTGTGACCGAAAAAATTATGTAGCGCGGGTATCGCCACACAATAAACACCAGCATCATATTATTGCAGCGAATCTCGATCAAAGTTTATTATTTGCTACGCTAAAAGATCCAAAAACATCACAAGGTTTTATTGACCGTTTTTTAATTTCTTGTGAAGCCTATCATATTCCGGCTATTATTGTTTTTAATAAATCTGATTTATACAAACAAAAAGAGCTCGATCATTTTGCACACCTGCAAAAAATTTATTCAAGCATTGGTTACCAGGTGATGCTTTGTAGTGTAGAAAAAAATAGTGGTGTTGGGGAAATCGCCGCACTACTCGAAGGCAAAACAACTTTATTAAGTGGACATAGTGGCGTTGGTAAATCTACGTTTATCAATGCGGTGTTTCCAACCTTACAATTGCGTACACAAGAAGTGAGTGGATGGAGTGGTAAAGGGATGCATACCACCACATTTGCAGAAATGTTTGACCTGCCTACAAGGGGCGCTATCATTGACACGCCGGGTATTAGAGAGCTTGGCCTTGTAGATATTTCTAAACAAGAATTAGCGCATTATTTTCCTGAAATGCGCTTGCAAATGGTTCATTGTCATTTTAATAATTGCATGCACATTGAGGAACCTGGTTGCGCAGTTAAGCAGGCACTTGAAGAAGGAGAAATTGCAGCAGACCGTTACGTAAGTTACCTCAATATTTTAACCACCATGGACGCGGCACATTAGTCCTATTTATACCATCCCGCATACTTCACATAATTTTCTGCGATTCTATTAATTTCAGATTCAATTAAAGTAGGAGAAACTTCTTTTACTTTTTTGGCGGGCACACCTGCGTAAATACTTCCTGCTTCTACAATAGTTCCTTCTAATACAACAGCACCTGCTGCAATGATAGAGTTACTGTGGACTACGCACCGGTCCATCACAATGGACCCCATGCCAATGAGTACATTGTCATGGATGGTGCATCCATGCACCATGGCGTTGTGCCCGATAGATACATTGTTGCCAATAGTAGTGGGGTGTTTTTGATAAGTGCAGTGAATAATGGCACCGTCTTGTACATTTACGCGGTCGCCCATTTTTATAAAGTGTACATCACCTCTTACCACGGCGTTAAACCAAAAACTACATTCTTTTCCAGTGGTTACATCACCAACGATCGTGGCGTTGGGTGCAATAAAGCAGTTTTCTCCAAAACTGGGTGATTTTCCTAAAACGGGAAGTATAACCGGCATCTTCTTTTTTAAACGAATGTAATAAAATTGTGTAAAGTGCGGTTCTTTAGTAATCCTTTACCTTTGGGGCACCCTTAAACGCTATGAACAATCGTCAACTTTTTTTACAGCATGTAGCCCAAACCTCCACGGCGCCCCTGGGTATAGAAATGGTGGAGGCGGCGGGTGTAACCCTCACCGATGTTGACGGCAAAACCTACACCGATTTTATTGCCGGATTTAGTGTTTGTAATATTGGACATAGTCATCCGGAGGTTGTAAAAGCGGTGCAAGAACAGGCGGCAAAATATATGCACCTCATTGTGTACGGCGAGTTTATTGAAAGCCCGCAGGTGCAATATGCTGCGTTACTCGCTAAACATTTACCCCAAAATTTAGACTGTGTTTATTTTACCAGCAGTGGCGCGGAAGCAACAGAAGGTGCACTTAAATTAGCCAAGCGTGTTACGGGTAAAACAAAAATATTTGCTTGCAATAAAGCCTATCATGGCAGCACACAAGGTGCGCTGAGTGTGATGGGTGATGAGTATTGGCGCAATGCATTTAGACCACTCTTACCAGAAGTATATCATTTTAATTACAATGATGATACACTTGTTGCAGCAATTGATAATACGGTCGCCTGTGTAATTGTAGAACCAGTGCAAGCCGAAAGTGGCGTTACACCTGCACGCAAACAGTGGCTTAGTGCGATTCGTAAAAAATGCGATGAGCACTGTGTGCTACTTATTTTTGATGAAATACAATCGGGCTTTGGTCGCACGGGTACACTCTTTGCATTTGAACAAATGGGTGTGGTGCCCGATGTTTTACTCGTAGGTAAAGCACTTGGTGGTGGTATGCCGCTTGGTGCTTTTATTTCGGGTCATAAACTCATGCGTACTTTAACAGTGGCACCGGTGCTTGGTCATATCACAACATTTGGTGGACATCCGGTAAGTTGTGCGGCAGGAAAAAAAGCGTTAGAAATTTTATTGGAAGAAAAATACATAGATACCGTTGCGGCAAAAAGTGAATTATTAAAATCTTTATTAGTACATCCTGCTATTGTTCAAATGCAGGGTATTGGACTTTGGTTTTCTTTGAGGTTTTCATCAGATACTCTTGCACAAAAAGTAGCGCATACTTGCGTGCAAAACGGTGTCATTACCGACTGGTTTTTATTTGCACCCGACTGCATTCGGGTAGCACCTCCACTCATTATTACAGAAGCTGAAATACGCGCTGCCTGCCGTATTATTTTAGCATCTATTGATCAGGTGCTTTTGGAGCATCCGGAGCTGGCCTAGGTCCGTTGTTATTTGGATTGTTGGGTCTTGGACCGTTGTTAGGTCCGCGATTAGGGCGAGGTCCGTTGTTATTTGGATTGTTGGGTCTTGGGCCATTGTTAGGTCCGCGATCAGGTCTTGGTCCGTTATTGTTTGGTCTTGGACCATTGTTATTAGGACGATTGTTAGTAGGTCCACGACTGTCTCCTCTGTTATCTCTGCTGTTGTCTCTTCTTCTTTTGTCGTTTCTTTCTAGTGTGCGTAAACTAATTTGTCCTACCACATCCGCAAAAGCAGGCTCTACCTCTTTTGGTTTGCTGCTCGTAACTTCTACCGCTTGCAACTCATCTACTTTAACACCTTGCCCATTGAGGCGTTTAATTTCTTTAACGCGTTGTATGGTAAGTGGGTAATGTTTAGAATTATTTGGTAAGATGTACCACATTAAATTTTTGAAAATATCTTTTTTAATGAGGTGTGCTGTTCCCATGGCAGTATCAAGCGCATCTGCATAATCAGGGAAGTTTTGAAGTGCATCTAAATACGTATCGAGTTCAAAATTCAAACAACATTTAAGTCTACCACACTGCCCACTTAATTTGGTTTGGTTGATCGATAAATTTTGGTAACGAGCAGCCGTGGTGTTAACGCTTTTGAAGTCGTGTAACCAAGTGCTACAACAAAGTTCTCTACCACAAGATCCAATACCACCAAGCTTTGCAGCTTCTTGTCTGATACCAATTTGACGCATTTCCACTTTAAATTTAAAGTCTGTGGCGTACATTTTTATGAGTTCTCTAAAATCTACACGGTCATCTGCGGTATAAAAGAAAGTTGCTTTTTTGCCATCTGCCTGTATTTCAACTTCGCTTAATTTCATTTGCAATTTAAGCTCCATGGCCATGGCTCTACTTCTGGCTAAAATATCTTTTTCGCGACCTTTGCTAATATGAAAAGCTTCGATATCTCTTTCGGTAGCACGGCGAATAATTTTTTTAATTTCTGGGCTGTTTTCTTCCAGCTTATTTTTCTTAAGCTGCATGCGCACAAGTTCTCCAGTTAGGCTTACTTCGCCCACGTCAAAACCACTCACACCTTCTAGTGTAACGTAGTCTCCTTTTTCAAAAAATTGAAGGGTAGCGTTTCTGAAATATTCTTTGCGGCTGCCTTGTTTAAAGATTACTTCAACAACTTTACAGCCGCTTTCGGGGTCGCTAAAAGGAAGGTTTAATAGCCAATCATGAACGTTTAAACGGTTACAGCCACCGGTGCTACAGCCGCCATTACTTTGGCAACCACCAGGTTTACTTGTTCCACAAGATCCACAGCCCATATTATGTAGTTATACTATTAGTTAATAATTGATTGATAAACAGTTAGTTATAGTTTATCTAATCATAACATGGCTGTTAAGCACATGCTAATCATTCAAAATTAAGGTTTTGTTTTGAATGATGTGGTAGAGTTTAAGGGTAAGGGCTTGAAATAGCATTTTTCCGTTGGCGTTGCGCTCAATATAATATGACGCTTTATCTAATTCTTCAATAATGGCCTGTTGTTGGCTCACCGAAGCAATTTTATTGAGCCGGATGGCAAAGTCTTTTTCTTGATCCCCCATTTTTACCTGGTCTGCACCGAGTACCTTAATTCTGATACTCATTTGGAGCAGGTGGTTAAAGTAGCGTAAAAATTGTTTTTGTTTTTCTCTTCCTAGTTTGGCGGCTTCTTCGGTAAATTTTACTTGAGCAGCCGGTCCGCCTTTTAAAGTGGCATTTAACCACTCCCTTAAATAGGAATGCCAGTCTTCTTCGGAGTGTTGTAAGAGTTGAAGTGCTTCGCGGTAATTTCCTTCTGCAATCCCGGCAATTTGACTTGCGGTTTCTTTAGTAGCCTTAGCTCTTTCAAACAAAGCATCTTCTACTTCTTCATTAGAAAGAAGCGGCACTTTTATGAGTTGACACCTACTTAACAGCGTGGGTAAAATTTGTTCTTCACTTTCTGCAACTAAAATAAATAGGGTGTTGGGCGGTGGCTCTTCTATGAGCTTGAGTAATTTGTTGCCTTCTTTGCCTAAATATTCTGGCATCCATAGTACGAGTACTTTGTAGGCACTTTCAAAACTTTTTAAACTGAGTTTGTGAATGATTTCATTGCACTCTTCTGCAGTAATATTTCCTTGTTTATTTTCGGCGCCAATAAATTGTAACCAGTCATAAATATTGCCGTACGGAAACTGTAAATAAAAATCTCTCCAATCAGAAATATAATCAGCACTTACCGGTTTTTCGCCAGGCTTTTTTGAAATAACAGGATATGAAAAATGTAAATCGGGATGTAATAATTTTGATGCTCTCAAATAAGAAGGGTCTTCCGCTAAATCTGCTGGAGACTTATACGCAGGCCCTGCTTCGATGGGTGTAAAGCCACCAAATAAATCGGCTACAGGCTCGCTATCCGCTGGTTGGCTTACAACAAATTGTGCAAAATGTATGGCAAGTGGAAGTGCGCCGGATCCTTCTTTTCCTAGAAATAATAGGGCATGGCTTAGCCTGTTATGCTGCACCATATCTATGAGGTGTGCTTTAACAGATGCTTGTCCTATAATGTCTTTGAATACCAATGTACATGCCTTTATTAGCGGTTAAATAGTTTGCCAAATGTATGCTAACTGCTCCAAGCACCGCTACTTAAAAGCTACTATTTTAATTGTCCGGTAATTTCTGGACTATCTGGTTTAGTGCTGCTTGGAAAATAAGCAATCATTTCGCCATTTTCATCTAGTAAAAATTTATTAAAATTCCACTTGATGTTAGCGTCTAGTACACCGTTTTCTTTTTTCTGCGTAAGCCATTTGTAAATGGGTGCAGCGTCAGTGCCGGTTACACTTATTTTACTAGCTAATGGAAATGTCACACCAAATCGTGCTTTACAAAACTGTTTGATTTCGGCATCAGAACCAGGCTCTTGACCACCAAAATTATTGGCTGGAAAACCAACCACGACCAATTTATTTTTATAGGTATCCGCTAGTTTTTGAAGTGCTTCATACTGAGGGGTATATCCACACTCAGAAGCGGTGTTAACTACTAAAATTTTCTTTCCCTTAAATTTTGAAAAATCTATTACGCCACCGTCAATCGATTTAATTTTAAACTGATGTATGCTTTCTTTGCCAGGGTTTGTAAATGATTGTAACATAAATAAAGTTGCTATTAGGATGAGATTTTTCATAGTGTGTTGTTGAGTTTGTGTAATTGTATAACAAAGCCAATCGTTATTTGTTGAAAGTTCCATCATTTTCCTCAAAAAAGTATCGTCCAACTATTTTAATGGATAAGCGGCGGCTGCAACGCTCACTTTCACATCCTTGACGCTCAATAATGTTTTTCCGCATGCCTCAATGGTCGCACCTGTGGTTATTACGTCATCTATGAGTAAGAGGTGCTTGCCAATTATATTTTCGGAGTTCTTGATGGTAAATGCATTTTCCAAGTTATCCCAGCGCACGGCCCTGGTTTGTTTGGTTTGTGTACTTGTATGTTTGGTTCTGGCAATGGCGCTTGTAAGCACTGGTTTGCGCCAGACCTGACTAATGCCCTCACAAATAAGGGCCGCCTGATTAAAACCTCTTTTGGATAGTGCCTGGGGGTGGAGGGGTACTGGAACCAGCGCATCAATACTTGTAAAACGCTCCGAAGCGGCTAATAGGGCGCCCATTTGCTTGCCTATAAATAAGCCCACGTCTTCGTTGGATTTATACTTTAGTTCAAAAAGAAGGGCCTGAAGGGCCGAGTTTTTGTGGAAGTACCAGGCTGCTGCCCCAGCATTAATGGGAAGCCTACCGTAAAATATTTTTTCAATGGGGTTGCCGGGGGCCTCAAAAAAGTGGGTTTCGGGTAGATTTTGGCTGCAGCGGCCACAAATATTGGCTCCAAAGAGCCGTAATGGTCTTGCGCAGGCAGGGCAGTTTTTAGGGAAATAGAGCCAAAAAATAGGGTCAATCCAACTTGATAAATTGGGTAAGTAAGTGGTTTGCATACACCCAACTTAATGGCAATAAATTAGAAGCCATTAAAATAAACCGCATATTTTTTTAACTGCGTGTTTATTGTTGTTAAAATAGCTGTTTGTATACTTCATCCACCCTACTTAACGCTAGTACTTGTATTCCAAATGCTTTAGGATTAAAGCTCTTTTTATTGTAGCTCGACACAATAATTTTTTCAAATCCTAACTTCTCAGCCTCTGCAATTCTTTGTTCAATTCTATTAACGGCTCTAATTTCTCCATTGAGCCCAACTTCACCAGCAAAACAGATCTGATGTGGAAGTGGAACATCTTCATAAGATGATAAAAGAGCGCAAATGATGGCAAGGTCGGTGGAGGGGTCTTCTATTTTTATACCCCCTGCGATATTTACAAAAACATCTTTCATTCCAAATTGAAAGCCACCTCTTTTTTCTAGAACGGCCAGTAATAATTGTAATCTTCGAAGGTCAAAACCAGTTACCGTTCTTTGGGGTGTTCCATATACACTTTGTGTAACCAGTGCCTGTACTTCCAATAATAATGGACGTGCACCTTCAAGCGTTGCGGCGATTGCCGAACCACTTAAGCTATCTTCTCTTTGTGCAATTAAAATTTCAGATGGATTGGAAACAACACGCATGCCTTCGCCAGTCATTTCATAAATTCCTAATTCTGCAGTGCTACCAAATCTATTCTTTAATGTACGCAAAATTCGGTAGGCATAATGTCTGTCTCCTTCAAATTGTAAAACCGTATCAACCATATGCTCTAATACCTTAGGACCCGCTATGGCGCCGTCTTTGGTGATATGGCCAATTAAAAACACAGGTGTATTTGTTTGCTTGGCAAACTTCTGGAATTCGGCAGCGCATTCTCTAATTTGAGAAACAGATCCAGCTGCAGAATCAATCAAATTGGATTGCAGTGTTTGAATCGAATCTACAATTACAAGGGTAGGTTTTAGTTTTTTTATTTCTGCAAAAATGGTGGTTGTATTGGTTTCGGTGAGCAGGTAAAAATTGTTATTTGGAATCTTGAGTCGATCTGCTCGCATTTTGATTTGCTGCTCACTTTCTTCTCCGCTTATGTATAACACAACCTGATCGGTGGCTTGCAATCCATTTTGTAAAAACAAAGTACTTTTTCCAATCCCGGGCTCTCCAGCAACGAGAACGATGCTGCCCATCACAATACCACCCCCAAGTACGCGGTTCAGTTCCGGATCTTTTGAAATAATTCTTTTTTCTTCTGATGTTTTTACTTCATCAAGGGCAATTATTTTTGAATTGCGCTTTTGTTCGTGGTAAGAATCCCAGTTTTGTTCCTTCGAAATTCCTTTATCAATAATTTCTTCCGAAAAAGTATTCCACTCCGCACAACTTGGACATTTTCCAATCCATTTTGCACTTTCATAACCGCAATTACTACAGAAAAAAGCAGATTTTATTTTACTCATTGCATAAAGATATTTCAGAAAAATTAGAAACGAACGAATGAAAAAATAACCGTTGTTCGTTTCCTACAAAATGAAGAAAAAAAGATGTAATTAGCGTAGAAAATACATGTATAAAAAACAATGAAAATCTGCTGTAATGCAGTGGTAGTAGGCATGTAAAAGGGCCAGCATTGCTACTGGCCCTTATTACTTACTAACCCATTAAATTCTACAGCTAAGGTACAATAATGGGGCAGATGGCAAAATATTTTTTGTGTTTAAGCAAAAAATTAACCTACGATTTTCTTCGTAATAAACCAGCTAACCTGACAATTAGGCCAGGTCTAGCCCGACAGTTTGGCGGCGGGTATTTTTAGGGTATTTTTTACCTGTTTTTGGATAAAAAAAAGGCCATATCGGCCTTTTTAAAAGTTTTTTTGAAGCTTATGGTGGGAAAAATACTTCGTATTATTAAATAAATTAATATATAGAATTATTTTTCATGGGTCCTAGTTAAAATTTAATTTCTTCCTCCTGGGCGTCAAAAAACCTGAATTCGGTTAGGTGGTAGTTGGTGTTTTCCTCCAAACTCAGCTTTACCCCATGCTTTTTACGCAATTTGCTTAGTTTATTGCTAAATAGCCCCTTGGTTAAATAAGCAGCAATAATGGGGTGAACCACCAATTGAAGCTTTTTATGGGCATGAGAGGCCAAATAAACCAGCTTATTTTCGATTTCATCTTCTAATAGTAGCGCAGAAGTCATTTTCCCACTGCCATTACACGCCGTACAATTTTCAGAAGTATTGATATTCACTTCTGGACGCATTCTTTGACGCGTGACTTGCAATAGTCCAAATTTAGAAATAGGAAGTACCGAATGCTTGGCACGATCTGCTTTCATAAAAGTATCCATGGCTTCTTGTACTTTTCTTTTATTGTCAGGAAGTTTCATGTCAATAAAATCAACCACAATGATGCCGCCAATATCTCTAAGTCTTAATTGTCTTGAAATCTCTTCAGCTGCTTCTAAATTTGTTTCTAATGCATTTTCTTCTTGGCTATTGCTCACGCTTTTATAACCACTATTTACATCAATAACATGAAGTGCTTCGGTATGCTCAATAATTAAATAAGCACCACTAGGTAAGTTTACTGTTTTGCCAAAAGAAGCTTTTACTTGTTTGGTAACACCAAAATGATCAAAAATGGGAAGACCATCTCTGTACTGTGTTACAATATCTGTTTTATCAGGTGCAATGCGCTGAATGTATCGCTGGGTTACTTCGTGAAGTGCTTTATCGTTCACCACAATCCTGTTAAAATCTGCACTGAGCAAATCCCTTAAAATGCTGGTTGTTTTTGTTTCTTCACTTAAGATACGAACGGGCGCAGCTGCTCCTTTTAAATTGCCTTGTATGGTTTTCCATGTTTCAACAAGTGATAACATGTCTTGGTGTAATTCTGCAGTTGATTTACCTTCTGCAGCAGTACGCACAATTACGCCAAAATTTTTAGGCCTAATGGCTTCTACGATTTTATGTAATCTTTTTCTCTCTTCCGACGAATGTATTTTTTTAGAGACTGCTACAATTTCATTAAAAGGTGTAACAACAACAAATCTTCCAGGTAATGAAAGTTCGCAACTTAAGCGAGGTCCTTTTGCCGCAATGGGTTCTTTTAAAATTTGAACGAGTACGTTTGGCTTACCATTTAATACTTCGTTTATTTTTCCGGTTTTGATAATTTCAGGTTCCGATTGAAAGCGGGCAAAATCAAATCCATGTTCACTTTTATCAGACATGGCAGCCTGCGTATACTTTATAATGGACTTGGCATAAGGGCTTAAATCGGAATAATGTAAAAAAGCGTCTTTCTCAAAACCAACGTCAACAAAAGCAGCGTTGAGTCCGGGAATTATTTTTTTTACTTTACCGAGGTAAAGATCACCTACTGCAAAATTTGCATCGGTTTTTTCATTGTGCAGCTCTACTAGTTTTTTATCTTCTAGCAAAGCAATTTCTACACCCGTGGGCGTAGCGTTTATAATAAGTTCTTTGTTCAAAATGAGCAACTTTTAAATACAAAATTACCTGCCCTATGGGCGGCGTATGCATACAACCATATCTTAACAATCATAGCCCTATCAAGGAAGGAAATAGGAAAAGTTGCAGAAAAGGAAATTAGGGGCTAGATACAGATAAGTGTTAAACACGCCCTATTGTTTAGATAGGGCGTGTTTGTATAAGTCAGTAAAGAATAAACAATTACTTGTTCTTCTTCTTATGACGATTCTTTCTTAGGCGTTTCTTACGTTTGTGTGTTGCAATTTTATGACGCTTTCTCTTCTTACCACAAGGCATACAGGGAGTAATTTTATTTGTTAATAATAATTTATTTTTTCAATTCCGCAATTCTCTTAGCGATTGCTTCTTTTGCTTCGGGCACTTTAACTTTTTTTGCAGCCAAGTTATACCACTTTACTGCGTTTGGTTTGTCATCGTGCATCTCGTAACATTCTGCTAAATGAAATATGGCTTCCAGGTTTTCTGGGTCTTTATTTACAATTAGTAAGAAGCGCTCAATGGCTTTATCTAACTGCCCGCTTTTTTTACCACCCAATCCCAAAATCATTTGAGCATACAGGTTGTTTGGATTTTTTTGAACAATGTCTCTGATGGGTAAAATACCCTCCATCGGATTGTTTGAAATGTTTCCAAATATGTAGCAAGCACCCAAACCAATTTTACTAGAATCGTTGTTTGGATTGATAACTAAAGCTTTCTCTAAAAGATCTTTTGCTTGTTCTGCCAACCAGTGTTGCATGGCTGGATCTCCTTCCGTAACTAGGTTGTCTATATACAGTTGGGCGGCAAAGGTGAGGTTTTTTTCTAAATTTTCCAATTTAGCCGCTTCGCCAGTGTACCAAGCATAGGGTTCAAACAGTTTGGCCGAGTCTGACCAAAACCTAGCAAGCTGGTGGTAAACGTGTATTTTTTGGTCTTTTACATCCCCTCTAACCACGCTATTTTCTAGCATATTGAGGCGGATAGCCTGATCTGGACTAATTTTTTCTTTGGCTTTTACAAGTAGGTCTTTAAACTCAATGTGTTGATTATCAGCTTCATTTTTAGCATTTGCCGCTGCTGCCGGGCTTTTTGGCGCTACAGTAGAACCCATATACAATAAAATGGCAAATAGGAGTATAGCTCCGCCAATTAGGAGTAGTTGCTGTTTTTTCACTTTTGAAAAGAATTAGGACGCGAAGTTAACTTTACTTGAGCTTGCTTTTAACTTCTGTAACAAATTCTTTTGCTGGTTTGAAGGCAGGAATAAAATGTTCAGGAATTTCCACAGCTATATTTTTTTTGATATTTCTACCAATTTTAGCTGCACGTTTTTTGGTGATAAAGCTCCCGAAGCCGCGTATATATATGTTTTGGCCGTTAGAGAGACTTTCTTTTACCTCTTTAAACATGGTTTCAAGCGTAACGAGTACGTCCACCTTAGGAATACCTGTTTTGTCTGAAATCTGGTTGATGAGATCTGATTTTCTCATTGTATCAAAATTAATTTAGAGTATATGTTTTTAAAAATAAGCTAAAAATTTACTTATTTAACAGAAAATTAAATTTTTTTATACGTTTTACCAACTAAATATGTGCAGATACACCCTAAAAATTAACTTTATACCTCAAACTAAGGCTTTTTAGCCCCTAAAATCCTGATTTTGCCCACTCTTAATTGATGAAATTGAATTTTACCAGCACCCTTCTACATTGGCACACCCACTCAAACACTAGAGAAATGCCCTGGAAAGGTGAAAAAGACCCGTATAAAATTTGGTTATCCGAAATAATTCTACAACAAACGCGGGTAGAACAAGGGCTTGCATATTATAATAGATTTATTTCTACGTATCCAACGGTATTTGATTTAGCCAAAGCAAAAGACCAAACGGTGTTTAAATTGTGGGAGGGACTTGGTTATTATAACCGTTGCAGAAATCTACGCGCAACGGCAAAAGAAATTGTGGCAACGTATAAAGGAAAATTTCCAAATGATTATGAGACGCTGTTAACCTTAAAAGGAGTGGGCCCTTACACCGCAGCTGCTATTGCATCATTTGCTTTTAATGCACCACATGCAGTGCTAGATGGAAATGTGTTTAGAGTGATTGCGCGTTATGAAGGTATTGATGTACCAACAGATACAACCGCAGGTAAAAAAATATTTGAAACGCGCGCAGCGGCCCTGCTGGATAAAAAACGTGCAGGCCTTTACAATCAAGCTATTATGGACTTTGGAGCCACTGTGTGTAAGCCATTGGCGCCAAACTGTAATAACTGCCCACTGCAAAAAACATGTGTTGCACATGCAACTGCGCAGGTGAATCAGCTTCCTATTAAAGAAAAACAGCTAATAAAAAAAGAGCGCCGATTTTATTATTTTTTGTTGCAGGTAAATGATGAGATTTGGTTAACTGAAAGAAAGCACAAAGATATTTGGCAAGGTTTATTTGAATTTTATTTGCTCGATGCTGGAAAAAAAATGTTGTGGAATGAAATAACTGTTCAGCAGTTTCTGAAAGAACAGTTAGGGATATCTTCCATAAAACTGCTTCACCGCTCACTAGAAATAAAACAACCCCTTACCCATCAAATCATTACTGCTCAGTTTATTCGTGTAGCCCTATCCAAAAAACCAAGCAGTATTACTTCTGGAAAATGGCAAAAAATAACAAAATTAAAAGCCCTTCCATTTCCTAAATTGATCAATCAGTATTTAAGCGAAGAATTTGTTTGGTAAACCCGCTTTTGCCTGACTTTGCTGGTGTGCGATGTAACTGAATTATCGGTATTTTTGTTGGGCACTAAATTTACTGTCACTTTGGAGGATCATTTGGTAATGCGTTTATTTGCGGCCCCATCAATTTTGGGAGCTATTCAACCTCAAGGCACTACTGTTTTGGTACTTATTTTGGTTGTACTGTTGTTTTTGTCTTTTGTACTAGCTGGCGCCGAAGTTGCCTTTTTTTCGTTGACATTTAAAGACATCAATGTTTTAAAGTCTAAACAACAGCCTGCCTACAAAAGAATTGTCGATTTAATTGAGCAGCCTAAAATTTTATTGGCATCTCTTTTAATTGCCAATAGTTTTATCAACATCTCCATCATTATCATTTCAAATCTACTCATTGACAACATGTTCAATTTTGAACAGTTCAATGCCGTATGGGTGGAGTTTGTTATTAAAGTAATTGCGGTTACTTTTTTACTCGTACTGTTTGGTGAAATCATGCCAAAAGTTTTAGCTACTCAAAACAATGTTCGTTTTGCCAAAGATTTTGGCGGCATCGTGTATGGTATCTCTTATTTGGTGATGGGGCTTAGTAAGCCACTTGTAAAATATTCTGATATTATCGAAAGAAAACTTGCTAATAAATCGGCGAGTGCTTACAGTCTCGAAGAACTCGATCATGCCATTGATTTAACAACCAACGAAACTGCTTCCGAAAACGAAAAAAATATTTTAAAGAGTATTGTTAAGTTCAGAAATATCACGGTTAAACAAATCATGAAAACCCGTATGGATGTAAGCGGTGTGGATCAGGAAATTAGCTTTGATCAGCTCATTGCATTTGTACGCGAAGTGAACTACTCTAGAATTCCGGTATACAAAGAAGATTTAGACGAAGTGATTGGTATTATACATACCAAAGACATGGTGCCTCATTTAGATGAAAGTGCTACCTACAACTGGCATAAACTTTTGAGACCTCCTTATTTTGTGCACGAACAAAAACCAATCGAAGATTTATTAAAAGAATTTCAGTCTAAAAGAATACACTTTGCTGTTGTGGTAGATGAATTTGGCGGCACCAGTGGTATTGTTACCCTCGAAGATATTTTGGAAGAAATTATTGGTGAAATTAAAGATGAGTTTGACGAAGAAGATAGTGACTATAAAAAAATTGATGATAACAATTATATTTTTGAAGGACGTGTGATGATTCAGGATTTATGCAAGGTGATGGACCTCCCCACTGAAACATTTGATACGGTGAAAGGAGAGAGTGATTCACTCGCAGGCCTTGTGCTTGAACTAGCTGGCGATTTTCCAAAACCTGCAGCTATATTTACCTCTGGCGATTTTGAGTTTACCGTATTAGAAGTGGCTAAAAATAGATTACAAAAAGTAAAGGTTTCTATAAAGCGTCAGTACCCCATCTAATTTTTATTTCATGCCAAGGCAAGTAAAGTTATCTGTTCTATTTTTTGGTTTTGCTGCTTTATTTTTTATGGCATGTAATAGTGTGTATACGCCAAAGCCAACTGGCTATTATAAAATAAATTTTCCTGAAAAAAAATACCAATTATTTGACCAGCCTGGATATCCGTATGCGTTTGAATACCCGGTGTATGCCAAAGTAGTTAAGGATTCTACTTTTTTTGGCGAAGCCACCGAAAATCAGTGGTGGATCAATGTTGATTTTCCGGAGTTTAATGGCCGTATCTATGTGAGTTACAAAGAAATTGGAAAATATAAATTTGATTCGCTGGTAAAACATTCCTTTTTTATGACGAGTAAGCAGTCTGCTAAAGCCTATTCTATTGATGACTCACTCGTAAATACCCCAAATGGCGTTAGTGGCTTATTTTTTACAGTAGGGGGTGATGCGGCCACATCCAATCAGTTTTTTCTAACGGATTCTACCAAGCATTTTTTAAGGGGTGCCCTTTATTTTGACGCCACACCCAACGCCGATTCGCTGGCCATTGTCAATGATTTTATTAAAACGGATTTGAAGCATTTGGTAAACACTTTTAGGTGGAAAAACTAATTATATTCGCATAGCCATGATTATTATAGACAACAAATTAGTTTCAGACGAGCTCCTAGAAGAGCAATTTGTATGTGATTTAAGCAAGTGCAAAGGCGGTTGCTGTGAAGATGGCGATGCAGGGGCGCCTATGGAAAAATGGGAACTTGAAAAGTTAAAAACCCATTACGAAGACATCAAACCATACATGACGGCAGCGGGCATAAAAGAGGTAGAAAAGCAGGGTAAATATTTATACGACCGCGAATTTGGCTGGGTCACGCCAACTATTAACGGAGGTATTTGTGCATACGGTATCAAAGATAAAACAGGCACCATTTTGTGTGGTATTGAGCAGGCTTATAACGACGGCAAGTTGGATTGGAAAAAGCCACTCAGTTGTCATTTGTTTCCAGTTAAAACAAAAAAGAGCAAGCGAGATCCGGATATGGAATATGTGAATTATGAACCCCGTGAAGATTTGTGCAGTGCTGCTTGTAGCCTCGGCAAAAAATTAAAAGTACCGGTATATCAATTTTTAAAAGAATCGTTGATACGTAAATATGGCCCTGAATTTTACGAAGCATTAGAAGCCACGGCGCTTCATCAAAAAAGTCAAAAAAAATAAGCATGTCTGAAACAGCTGCATCATTTATTGCAAAGAGTACCATTAAGGCTGCCGATTTAGAGCACCGTAGAAAAATTAATTTTAATATTTCTAAATACAATGCTGTTGTACCTATTGGTAAATCACAATTTACCGACGTCAACATTACACGTGAACGTGCAAAAAACATTAAGTGGGAAGCTATTGAAAATTTAGATAAATACTTGCTAGAGTTTGAGCAAAAAATTACGGCAAGAGGCGCTACCGTTATCTGGGCCAATGATACTGCAGAAGCTTTAGAAGCGATAGGAAAAATTTGCAAAGAACGTAATTGCAAAACGCTGGTGAAAAGCAAGAGCATGGTTACCGAAGAAATTCATTTGAATGATTTTTTAGAAGCTAGTGGAATAGAGAGCGTTGAAACAGATTTAGGAGAATACATTCAACAATTAGATGGCGAACCACCGTATCATATTGTAACACCAGCGATGCACAAAAGCAAAGAAGATGTTGCTAAACTATTTGCCACTAAGCTTGGCACGAAACCCGATTTAACACCCGAAGAATTAACACAAGTAGCACGTATCAAGCTTCGTGAAAAATATACAGAAGCTCAAGTGGGCGTAACCGGTGCCAATTTTTTGATTGCCGATATAGGAGGCATCGCTATTACCGAAAATGAAGGCAACGGCCGCTTAAGTTGCGCATGGCCTAAAACACATATTGCGGTAGTAGGTATCGAAAAAGTAATTCCTTCGATTCATGATCTTCCACTTTTTTGGCCACTGCTTGCCACTTATGGTACGGGTCAAAAAGTAACGGTATATAATTCCATTTTAACGGGCCCTAAGCAAGCGAACGAAACGGATGGTCCCGAAGAAATGTTTGTGATTTTATTAGACAATGGCCGAACCAATTTGCTCGCTAATCCTACCGCTCGTGAAGCACTTTATTGCATTAGATGTGGTGCTTGTTTAAACGCTTGTCCTGTGTACAAAAATATTGGTGGCCACTCTTACGAAACAACGTACAGTGGTCCCATTGGTAAAGTCATTACACCCTATTTAAGTGGTGTTGATGAATATAAGCACCTGAGCAATGCTTCTTCATTGTGCGGCAATTGTACAGAGGTTTGTCCGATGCGCATCAATTTACATGAACTCTTACTCGATAACCGTCATGAAGCTGTAACGCAGGGCACTAGCACACTTGCAGAGCGTGTTGCCTGGAAGGCTTGGATGATGGCTAGTTTAAACAGACCTATGATGAATATGGGCAATGGCAAAATGAAAAATTGGGTGGTTAATAAAGTATTTAAAGGATGGGCGGTACACCGCTCTGAATTAGACTTTACGCCAAAAACATTTAATGAAATGTGGAAGGAAAAAACTACATCCCGTCAGCGTCCGTAACAGGAATAATTTCTTGGTGTTGCTTTTTCATAGACCTATTTACTAGGTACACGCCAGTAAGTGTTACAAAGGAACCTATAAAAATAGGGAGGCTTAATTTTTCATCTTCTATAATGTACGCGCCTACAATAGTTGCCACAATCGGGTTGATGTAGGCATACAGCGATGCTATGGCTGGCGGCAAATGCTTCATCGTATAAATGAATGCAGCAAATGCAACAATGGAGCTAGCTACAATTAAATAAGCGATCACCATCCAAATGGTACATGTTATTTCTTGAATTGGAATGGCTTTGCCAGAAGCAACTGCAAAGGCGCCTAAAAAAAAGCAACTTAAAAACATTTGCCAACCCGTTGCATAATATGGGTTCATATCCATTTTATTACGTGCAATAAAAATGGTACCAAAGCTCCAGCTTAACATGGCAATTAGTGACACCACAACGCCTATAAAATAACCCATAGAATTATGTACGGCAAGGTTTTCATAAAATACAATACCAATACCTATAATGCCTAGTAACATACCCTGAAAAGTAAGTGATGTGATTTTTGTGTTGTTGTACCTTAGTTTTTCAATGATAACAACACTGAGTGGATACAAAGCAGCAATAAGTGCTGCGAGCCCACTTGGAATTTCTTTTAAAGCATAGGTAGAGAAACCATTTGCAATTACAAATAGCAAAATAGACATACCTAGAAGCCATTTGAATTCTTTAAAAGTTGGCAGCTTTTGCCCTTTAATTAAAAAAAATACAATTAAAGATAGCCCACCTAGTCCGTTTCTAATGGCCGATAACTCAAATGCTAACATGCCTTGTTTGATACCATACTTACTTGCTACCCAGGTCGTGCCCCAAATGATACTGGTGAGGCCTAATCCTATGTATGCTTTTTGTTTGGTGGTCATTGATACATTTTATTAATGTCTAAAATGGCGAAGACCCGTCATCACCATTGCTAGCTTATGTTCTACACAATATTCGATACTGTCTTTATCTCTTACCGATCCGCCTGGTTGAATAAAAACTTCGATACCTGCCTCCTGTGCAATTTGCACACAATCGTTAAAAGGGAAAAAGGCATCAGATGCAAGCACGGCGCCTTTTAAATCGAAATTAAATTGATGTGCTTTTTCGATGGCGTGTCTGAGTGCATCTATACGACTGGTTTGACCACATCCTTTACCCACCAATTGTTTATTTTTTACAAGCGCAATGGCATTACTTTTTAAATGTTTACAAACCAGATTGGCGAAAATTAAATTTTCTTTTTCGTCTTCGGTAGTGGTTCTGCCACCTACTTCATTCCAAGTGTTAAAGTTGCCCGTATCAGGTGCTTGGGCTAATACACCGTTTAGTAAAGATTTGCTCGGTGTTTTTAATACAGTAGTATTTCCAGTGAGTTGTAATAAAATTCTGTTCTTTTTGCTTTTTAAAATATCGAGTGCACCGGCTTCATAGTTAGGCGCAATTAAAACTTCAAAAAATATTTCATTGATGGCGTTTGCAGTAGCCGTATCAATGGTGCTATTGGTTACCAATACACCACCAAAAGCGCTTTCGTTATCTCCGCCTAAAGCTGCGTCCCAAGCTTCTTTAACAGTGCCTCTTGCAGCAATACCACAAACATTGGTGTGTTTAATAATCGCAAAAGTAGTTTCGTTGAATTCTCCAATCAATTGCACGGCTGCATCTACGTCTACTAAGTTGTTATATGATAATTCTTTACCATTAAGTTGTGTAAAAAGCGCTTTTAAATCCCCTGTAAATGTAGCCTCCTGGTGTGGATTTTCGCCGTAACGTAGTATTTGTGTAGGTGCTGGATTAAAGTAGTTGCTAATGGCAATATCATAATGCATTACCACCTCAAAAGCCTTTGCTGCAAAAGCTTTTCTTTGCTCGATAGTAGTAGTGCCGGCTTGTGCAGCAAGCATGGTTTCTAGTACCGCATAATCTTGTTTAGCAGCAATAACTACAAGGTCTCTAAAGTTTTTGGCAGCAGCTCTAATCATAGAAGGCCCACCAATATCTATTTTTTCTATAATGGCTTTTTCTTCTGTGGTGGTGGCAAGTGTTTCTTCAAAAGGATATAAGTCAACAATTACTAGATCGATTTCAGGAATATGGTACTGCTCCATTTCAACTAGATCTTGCGGCTCGTATCTACGACCAAGTATACCACCAAAAATAGCAGGATGTAAGGTTTTAACACGACCACCCAAAATAGAGGGGTAGGTGGTTAAACTTTCTACCGCAACACAAGTGATGCCTAGATCTTCTAAAAATTTTTGCGTTCCACCTGTCGAGTAGATGGTTACGTTTTGAGCGACTAATTGACGTGCTAAAGGCTCTAAACCATCTTTATAAAAGACAGAAATGAGCGCCGATTTAATTTTTTTTTCCATTGCTTGTTTGGTGGACAAAAGCCCCTTGTTGAGAAACAAAATGATGCCGCAAATGTAGGCCCTCTGCCTCTTTTTTCCACCCTTCCATTTTCCACAACGGAATACTGCTGTCAAAAACATAAAGCGCACGCTTAAAGTGCTTTGAGAGTAAGGCTATGGGAGATTTTGATAGGTTGCTAATGAGTAGGATATCCACTTTTGATGCCGTTGTGATAGTATCTTTTAGCTGAACTATTTGCCCAATACGTAAAAAACGGGTGTGCCCAATGTTAAAAGCATGGGTTCCGTTTGGTAACGCTGCTTCCTTTTGTAGTCCATAACGGGTAGTAATTTTAGAGGTTTTTGGAACAAACCAAACGGTTAGTGTGGTATGCACTGCCGATTGTATATGATTAAAGCTATGTATGCTGCAGCCAATTATAAGGGCTGTTAAACCATAGAAACACCATTTATTTTTTTGTGTTTGTATAAAATGAGATAGGTAAGCAATAACGATAAAAAACAGCACTACTTGAACCGTATTTATTTCTAAATTACTAGTAGTGGCATAGGGTAATGCATTCATTTTTTGGATGATCCAGTTCATGGAGGTGAGTAACCAACTTGTAGCATCTGACAATGCCTTGCCTATATAAGCAAGGCTTCCAAAGGGCAGTATGAGTAAACAGCCATATAATATAATACTAGAAAGAGGCACTACTATAAAATTGCTGAGTAAAAAATAATTTGGGAACTGATGAAAATGATACACAACAAGAGGCAGTGTGAGTATTTGCGCACTTATTGTAACAGCGTTTAATTGCCAGCAGGCCTGCATCCATTTGTATTTGAAATAAATTATATCATATATTTTTTTTCGGTACAATACAATGCTAAGCACTGCTGCATAAGAAAGTTGAAAACCAATATCCCATAAATAAAATGGATGAAGTAGCAGTAAAAAAAATGCCGACGCGGCGAGGGCATTTAAAATACTTGAATTTTGTTTTACCATGGTTGCAATAATGATAAATGAAAACATAACCGCCGCTCTTACAATAGAAGGCCCGGCTCCTGTTAGAAGCGCAAAGCCCCACAATACCAGCAGCATGGTAGGAGGCGCTATCCACTTTTTTATTGTTGCATCTGGCATCCAATTAAAAATACCAATCAGTAAACCATAAATTAACCCAAGGTGTAAGCCACTAATGGCAATAACATGTATCACGCCAGTATTGCTATAAGCTTTCATTAAATCAGAATCGATATCCCTCTTGTAGCCAATTAAAAGCGCTGCTGCCACTGCTTTTTCTTGTTTGCCCGTAATATTTTGTTGAAGTCTTACTCTAATTTTTTGTTGCAATACTTGTAAGTATTGTTTTCTTTTTTTGGAGGGCAGTAAGATCCAACTTTCTTTTGCTAAATAAAGCTGGTGTGTTATTTCATTTCTAAATAACCATACTTTGTAATTAAAACCACCTGGGTTATGTGTATCAGGTACAAGGGTTGGTTGTATTGTAGTGGCAATATAACGCCCAGCAGTTAAAAGTTGCATACTACTGCGGCTGCTATCTACCGCGAGGTGTACTATTATTTTGATACGTGTTTTTATTTCATGTTTTGCGGTGCCAATGCTTTCAATGATAGCCACCGTTTTACAGGTTTTATTTTTTTGCTGTAGTGGTTCTGTGATCCGCATAATGTATACAGTGCCATTTTTACGGGCTGCTATTAACCCGGTTTCTTGTGCGCGCGACTGCAATACGTTTTGCATCACTACAATACCAAGGCATAGAAATATAATTTGTATAAGCAGGCCTTGTAAAAATCGGTAACGGTACTTTTTAAAATTTGTTAGTTGCGTAATACATACAAGTCCGGCAATAGAAACGCCCGCTGCTGTATAAACAGCGGTATTGATATATGCATTTGGAAATATGCCATGCAATAAATAATAGCAGGTAGCAATCCCTATTACAAGTGGGAAGAGCAGTCTGGCAAATGGTGCTTGATGCCAAAAAGGAGGAGCGGTAACGGGCACACACAAACCTATACACTATAGTAGCGCGCGCTCATGAACCCATGTATTTTGGTAGAAGGTTCTCCGTATTTACAACCAGCGGCTTATTTTGAACTTACTTATCGAGATAAGTTCATGCTACGCTCTTTGTACAGCGTGCGGAAATACGGATCGTGTAAATCTTTGATAAAACGAATGGCTTCTCCGGTACTTTTCATTTCTGGTCCTAACTCTTTGTTTACGCCAGGGAATTTATCAAAACTAAATACAGGCTCCTTTATCGCATAGCCATCTAGTTTTTTAACCATCGTAAAGTCGGTGAGTTTGTTGGCACCAAGCATTACTTTGGTTGCAATATTTAAGTACGGAATTTGATATGCTTTTGCAATAAATGGCGTAGTTCTCGAAGCCCTTGGGTTTGCTTCAATCACATACACTTGACCATTTTTAATGGCGAACTGAATATTAATGAGGCCTCTGATGTTTAATGCACGTGCAATTTTTTCACTGTAGAATTCCATTTTTTCTACAATCATTGGGGTTAAGTTAAACGCTGGTAAAACCGCGTTACTATCGCCACTATGAATACCTGCAGGTTCGATATGTTCCATCACGCCCATGATGTGAAAAGTTTCTCCATCAAAAATGGCATCTACTTCTGCTTCTTGACAACGGTCTAAAAAGTGGTCAATCAAAATGGTGTTATCCGGAAGATGTTTTAATAAACTAATAACGGCTTTTTCAACTTCTTCGTCGTTGATTACAATACGCATGCGCTGTCCACCAATAACGTAACTAGGTCTTACAAGTACGGGATAGCCTACTTTGTTGGCTACTTCAATGGCTTCGTCTGCAGTATGTGCCGTGCCATACGATGGATACGGAATTTCTAGTTCTTTTAATAAATCACTAAAACGTCCACGATCTTCGGCCATGTCTAAGCTTTCGAAAGAAGTACCAATAATGCGAATGCCTTTTTCGTGTAAACGCTTGGCTAGTTTTAGTGCTGTTTGACCGCCTAATTGAACAATGATTCCATAAGGCTGCTCTAGTTCAATGATTTCCCATAAATGCTCCCAAAATACAGGCTCAAAATATAATTTGTCGGCCATGTCAAAATCGGTAGAAACGGTTTCGGGGTTACAGTTCACCATAATGGCTTCGTAACCACTTTCTTTAATGGCAATTAAGCCGTGTACACAACAATAATCAAACTCGATACCTTGGCCAATTCTATTGGGGCCACTACCAAGTACAATTACTTTTTTCTTACCTGAAGGGATGGATTCGTTGGAGTTGAGTGTAGGGTGGGTCATTATTTACAAATTGTGCAAATTTAAGGTACCGCCGCAATTTATGCGTGTAAATTTTAAAATAATTCTTAAATGCTTATGCACAGGACTTTTGAAGCCTTATTTTAAGAGTGGAAGCTCTTCCCAGCGTGTGGTATAGCGGGGGCTCCGCATTTCTTGGCGCATTTTCCAGTTACGGGTAGTGCCGCTAGCGGCAAATTTCAAAATATCACCCCGCATCGAAAAATTAATATTGTCGATAGCTTCCATCAGGGCGCGCCCTTTGGCCATTTTTTCGCTACTCGCTGGTACTGCTACAAATAAATTTCCTTGAATCACGGTTTCAGGTACAATATCACTTAAAATAACCCCTGCTTTTTTGTAGGTTTTACCTGCTTCAAATAAGCTTCTTACCAGTTCGAGGGCTGCTTTTACGAGTTCGTTGGTAAGGGCCGTTGCAAGCGGTAGGCGAACCGCTGCCGATTTTGTAGGCCCATGCCGGTAATAACTGCCCTTCACTTCCTGTTTGGGCACAATTAATACCGTAATGCCGCGTGCCGCTGCGTGTTGTCTGCGCAGTTTTTCTGCGGCCCTTGCGGTATAGGTCGCTACCGCTTCTTCTAATTCAGTAAGGGTGGTAACGGGGTTCCCAAACATACGCGTGGTAGCAATCATGTGTTTGGTTACTCTTTCCGATTGCATATCTATGCAAGGAAATCCTTTGAGTTCTCTAAACAAACGCGCACCTACTACACCACCTAATTCTTGGTGCGCCCAATTTTCGGTGCGTAGTGTTAAATCGTAAGCAGTATTAATACCGTAGCCATTTAATTTTTTGGCGTACTGATAACCAATACCCCAAACATCACCAATGGGTGTTTTTTGAAGCGCTTGTGTAATTTTTTTATCGGTATTTAAAATCAATACACAAGCCGTTGCTTGCTTATTTTTTTTAGCGAGCTTATTGGCTACTTTACTGAGTGCTTTGGTAGGTGCTACGCCAATAGAAACGCTAATACCGGTCCACTGTTCAATTATATTTTTAAGCGATACGGTAAAAGATTGTAGGGCGTCTGGTTCAATATGCGCGAGGTCTATAAAAGATTCATCTACCGAATAAACTTCTACACAACCTTCTGGTAGCATGGTTCTTAAGGTTTCCATGACGCGCCAACTTAAGTCGCCGTATAAATGATAGTTAGAAGAAAAAGTAGCAACGCCATTTTTTTCTAAATTCTGTTTTTGCATAAAAAAAGGACTTCCCATTTCTATGCCCACTGCTTTTGCTTCATCACTTCTAGAAATAATGCAGCCATCATTATTGCTTAACACCACCACGGGCTTGTATAATAAATCGGGTTTGAACAAGCGTTCACAGGCGCAATAAAAACTATTGCAATCTACAATGCCAATCATGTCTATATTATAAAGTAGCGTGAATACAATAGATCACCACGCCCCATACTGCAAAGGAGGCGAGTGGATCAATTTCAATGTCGGCGCATTTTTTATTTTCGGCAGAGAGTAATTTTTTAACACCCGTATCGGTGTAGCGCCGAATTAAAAGTTCACCATTTAAAATAGCCACTACAATTTTTTGGCTGCTGGCTCTAATGCTACGATCTACAATTAAAATATCGCCGGGGTAAATGCCGGCACCGGTCATGGCGTGACTGTTCATTCTAAAAAAGAAGGTAGCGGGTTTGTTTTTAATGAGCTGCTCGTTGAGGTCAATGCCCCTTTCCATATAATCGTCGGTGGCGGCCCCAAAACCGGTTGCATTGGCGGTAGTAACGTCTTGTTGGGTGTATTTTTTGGAGCCTTTATAGGCAGCCCCCTGCCATTCTTGACTATCCATACAGTAAAAAAGTTTTGATTTAGCTAAAATATTTAGTAAATTTATGCTAAAATAATTACCAAAATAAAAAAGTTATGGACATTCATATGAGCGCGCGCACTGTTTTTACAGGTCAAACACTTACCACCACTGGGGTATATCAGTTGGTGGCCTACCCCGATGCACATTTTACAAATTGGGCACGCACCCTTGGTTTTACCGATAAGCCGGTTATTGAACTAGCGCAGTTTCATACCACCGAACATATGGAAGCTACTTTGCTCAAGTGGATGCACCGTATCATTAGCCAGCAAAAAAGTTTTAGGGTGGCCATCGATGGTTTTGGAGCCCTCCCTTCCAGACGTATATTTATGCGTATCGCCAATCAGCAACCTTTTGCCGAGTTAGCAGCTAGTTTGCAAGTACTCGATCAGTATTTAAAAAGTTATGGATGTGCCCCTTCAAAATTGATACAGCAACCTTTACTTGCACTCACTTCGCCACTACCACCCGCTGCTTTTGAACAGTTGGCAGCGCAGTATGTAAATAAAGTAGCGCAGCCATTTTTTGAACTTTGCACCGTTACACTCATTCGCAAAGAGCACGCACTAGACAAGGGCAAGCAGGTAAGCGTTTTTGGGCTACAAACTTTATAAGCAAATTTGGGGTTTGCATAGTAAGTTCTATTTTCGTTGTAAATCAATTTTCCTATGGAGTCGGTGATTAACGGAATAGAAACTTTATTTACCTCTATCAGCGGCACTGTAGCTACGAGGGTAGAAAAATTACCACAAAGTGGGAGTGATCGTATTTATTTCAGAATATACGAAGGAAGTAAAACCTATATCGCTACTTACAACCTCAATCAAAAAGAGACACAAACATTTATACATTTTAGTAAGCATTTTAAAACAGCTGGACTTCCAGTGCCTGAAGTGCTTGGGGTAAATAGTGATGATACCATTTATATCCAAGAAGATTTAGGTGCCGAGTCGTTACTCAATCAAATAGAAAAAGAAGGGCACTCTCAAAATGTATATGCACTTTTTCAAAAAAGTTTAGCGGCACTTGCGCGCATGCAAATTAAAGGCGACGAGGGCTTTAATTACAACTGGTGTATTACGGCAAAAGAGTTTGGTAAGCAAGCCATTTTAAGTGATCTCTTATATTTCAAATATTACTTTTTAGATACCCTGCAACTCCCTTACGATAAGCAGGCCCTACTCGATGATTTTGAAGCATTGAGTACCTATCTGACCCATACACAACATAAGTATTTTATGTTCCGTGATTTTCAGAGTAGAAATATTATTGTCAATCAAAATGATGTTCAATTCATAGATTTTCAGGGCGGCATGAAAGGCGCTTTGCAGTATGATGTGGCGTCTTTACTATGGCAAGCAAAAGCAGAATTAAGTGAACAATGGAAAGACAATTTGCTTGACTATTATATGGATCAAGTTGATATTTTATTAAAGGAGCCATTAGACCGTACTACTTTTGTGAGCCAGTACAATGGCTATGTATTAATAAGACTCTTGCAAGTAATGGGTGCATATGGTTTTAGAGGATTGTTTGAACGCAAGGCACACTTTTTAGCAAGCATTCCACTTGCTATGCGCAATCTTCAATTTTTTATTGATAACAAGCGCGTTGGTATTGTAACGCCGGAGTTTGACAGGGTTTTAAAAATTGTGATGTCTGATGATATGATTGCCCGTTTTGAACCAGCTCAGGCCAATGAATCTACACCACTTATCGTGTCTGTAAATAGTTTTAGTTATAAACGAGGATTTCCGACAGACGATTCTGAAAATGGCGGTGGCTTTATGTTTGACATGCGTGGTATTTTAAATCCAGGACGCTTTGATGATTATAAAAAACTATCGGGCCTCGATAAACCGGTGCAAGATTTTTTAGAACAGCGTACAAAAATGAATGAATACTTAAATAGTGTTTGGGATTTAATTGACATTACTGTAGAAGATTATTTAAAACGCGGCTTCCAAAATTTGCAAATTAATTTTGGATGCACAGGCGGACAGCACCGTAGTGTATATGCTGCAGAACAAACAGCAAGACACCTACGCAACAAGTACAAAATAAAAACGCAACTCTCTCATACCAATAAAGCCAACTGGTTAAAATAATTTTTATGAAGGCAATGATATTGGCAGCAGGACTCGGTACAAGGCTAAAACCCTTTACAGATAAGCATCCTAAGGCGCTTGCGTTAGTGAACGGAAAGTCTTTGCTACAACGCAATATCGAATACTTACAAAAAATTGGTATCACAGAACTGCTTATTAATGTACATCATTTTGCAGATCAAATTATAGATGCCGTTAACGCAAATAAAGGTTGGGGTTCTGCCATTACTATATCGGATGAAACGGACGCTGTATTAGAAACAGGTGGTGGTTTAAAAAAAGCAGCCTGGTATTTCAAAAACGAAACTTCATTTGTACTGCTCAATGCAGACATACTCACTAATTTAGATTTACGAGCTGTTATTGATTCGCACACGAGCACGGGTGCGCTCGCTACGCTCGCTGTTTCTATCAGAAACAGTAGTAGGTATTTCTTGTTTGATGCAGCCGGTAAATTGTGCGGGTGGAAAAATCAAAATACCGGCGAGTATAAGCCGGGTCATTTAAGCGACAGTAACACGGAGCACTTACAGGCAAAGGCCTTTAGCGGTATTCAGGTAATTGATACAAGGCTACTGTCACTCATGCAAAGAGCAGGTAAATTTTCGATGGTGGATGTGTATTTAGACCTCTGTGACACACAAAATATTTTGGCCTACGATCATACCGGCGCAATACTACTCGATGTAGGTAAGCCAGAAAGTTTGGAATTAGCGGCTACGCTGTTTGTATAAAGCGCGGTAATTTTGCGGAGTCAATTTGTGGCTCAATAAAATCTCCCTACACCTTAATGTAAATTTTCTTTTTATCGAGTACATACACAATGCTCCAATAAAAGGCAATCATGCATAGCGCGTAAACCAAAGACCCGTTGCGTAAATCCTCCGAAATGGGTTTGCAAATATGGTTCCAAAACCAAGGTAATGCACTCGTTGTGGTGTGTCCAGCTTCTAAACTGAGGTCTTCGAAACGCAGTAGTGCCAGCACTCTTGGCAAAAAGCCCGATAAGAAAAATATAAAGAGCGGATTCTTTCCAAACACATCAAAAAATGTACTCCAAGCACCTTTTATTTCTTTAAACTCAATTAAATAAATGAGTACACTGATCGTTACAATGGCGAGGCCTGTCGTGTATAAAACATAACTACTGGTCCATATTTTTTTATTAATCGGGAATACCATATCCCAGCATAATCCTGCCACAATTAATACCACGCCACTAATAAGTAGGTTGGCAAGCATTTCAAAAGACTTTCCTTTTTGCTGAATGTACTGACCTACTAAAAATCCAAAAATCACTTGAACAATACCGGTGATGGTGCTCGTGATTCCCTCTGGATCAAAAGCAATGCCTTCGCCATGGTACATATGCGTTTCGCCTAAAATAAGTTTATCGACACCGGTTCCAAAATAGCCGTTCATGCTGTATGGGTCACCGGGGGCTCCAAAAACTGCGGTCATAAACCAGTAGCTTAATAATAAAATGCCACCTATTACAAACGCACCTTTTGTTTTGGCATAATACACTATGATGGATGCAAAAAAGTAACTAAGCGCAATGCGTTGTAACACGCCAAGGATTCTAACGTTTTCCCATTTTTTAGCCACGAGTACGCCGTCTTCCCATTTAATAAATGGGCTCCAATTTAAAAAGAGCCCAATACCAAATATGAGTAGGGTGCGCTTGGTAATTTTTTTCCAAAAAGCAGCACTGCTGCCAGCTTCAAATTTTGGCATCACAAAAGCCATCGCATTACCTACTGCAAACAGGAAAAAAGGGAACACTAAATCGGTGGGGGTTACGCCATGCCAAGGGGCATGTTTGAGGGGTCCATAGATGTTTCCCCAGCTACCAGGGTTATTAACGAGTATCATGAGCGCCACGGTAGCACCTCTAAATACGTCTAAAGAATAGTAGCGTTGTTGTTGCATGGCAATTGTTTGTGCTCGAAAGATAGCAAATGTTGGTCTGATTTATGTATTTTGCAGGCCTAAAAGTAGCCTAGATAGGCTCATATTATTATTAAGTATTATGGGAAAGAATATTTTAATTACGGGCGGTGCAGGTTTTATTGGATCGCATGTTGTTCGTTTGATGGTGACCAAATATCCAGGGTATCAAATTTTTAATTTGGACGCGCTAACCTACGCGGGTAATCTTGAAAATTTAAAGGACATTGAAAACGCTCCTAATTATCATTTTGTAAAAGCGGACATCTTAGATGCAGCAGCGTTAAAAAATATTTTTGAGCAGCATCATATTACCGATGTCATTCATTTGGCTGCCGAGTCACATGTAGACCGTTCCATTGTTTCGCCACTTGATTTTGTGTACACCAATGTTATTGGAACCGTAAACTTATTAAATACGGCCAAAGATTTTTGGAAGCAGGATTTAAGTTACGAAAATGCACATGATGGTACTTGGGACGGCAAACGTGATCACCTATTTTATCATATCTCAACCGATGAAGTATATGGTAGTTTAGGAAAAGAAGGTTTGTTTACCGAAACAACTTCTTACGATCCAAACTCACCGTATTCTGCAAGTAAAGCGGCGAGCGATCATTTTGTTAGAGCTTACGGTGAAACCTACCACTTACCCATTGTGGTTTCTAATTGCTCTAACAATTATGGACCTAATCATTTTCCAGAAAAATTAATTCCTTTATTCATTCATAATATTATCAATAAAAAAGCCTTGCCGGTTTATGGCGATGGCCTCTACACACGCGACTGGCTCTACGTGATAGACCACGCACGTGCTATTGATTTAATTTTTCATGAAGGAAAAAAAGGAGATACCTATAATATTGGCGGCTTTAATGAGTGGACAAATATTGACCTCGTTAAATTACTTTGTACGCAAATGGATGAAAAATTAGGACGTGCAAAAGGAGAGAGCGAAAGTTTAATTACCTATGTAAAAGACCGTCCTGGACATGATCGTCGTTACGCCATTGATGCTACTAAACTCAATAAAGAATTAGGTTGGAGTCCATCAGTTACTTTTGAACAAGGACTTGCTGCAACCATCGATTGGTATTTGCAAAACACGGCTTGGTTAGAAAATGTAACAAGTGGAGCTTACCAAACTTACTATAACCAAATGTATACGAACAGATAATGAGAATTGAGCAAACGCCTTTACAAGATTGTTTTATCGTTTATGAAAAAGTGCATGGCGATGCGAGGGGTTATTTTATTGAAACCTTCAATCAACGTGATTTTAATGCAGCCTCCGGTCTTGATATTTCGTTTGTACAAGACAATCAATCAAGGTCTAGTAAAGGCGTATTACGAGGGCTTCATATGCAACGCGGCGCGTCTGCACAGGCCAAGCTGGTAAGGGTTTTAGAAGGATCTGTACTTGATATTGCTGTTGATTTAAGAAAAGGCTCTCCTAGTTTTGGACAGCATTACGCTATTGAATTAACTGCTGATAACCATAAACAATTTTTTGTGCCTGCAGGATTTGCACACGGTTTTGTGGTACTAAGTGAAGCAGCAACATTTTTTTATAAGGTTGATAAATTTTATGAGCCTGGTAATGAAGTGGGTATTATGTACAACGATTCAGCTTTAAATATCAATTGGCAATTAGCAGACAGTGAAATCATATTGTCTGAAAAAGATAAAACATTAGGAAGCTTTGCAGACTATGCGGCTTCATTATAAATTAAATTAGCACATCATGAAAGGTATCATATTAGCAGGTGGTTCAGGCACTAGACTCTATCCAATTACAAAAGGAATTAGTAAGCAGTTAATGCCTATTTATGACAAGCCCATGATTTATTATCCGCTTTCTATTTTGATGTTAGCGGGCATCAAAGAAATTTTAATTATCACTACACCTGAAGACAGCGTGCAGTTTCAGCGTTTACTAGAAGACGGTTCTGAACTTGGATGTACCTTTAGTTATGCTGTTCAAGAAAAACCAAACGGACTTGCACAAGCTTTTGTTATTGGTGCAGATTTTATTGGTAAGGATAAAGTGGCGCTGGTACTTGGCGATAATATTTTTTATGGTGCAGGCTTTAGTAAACTCGTACAATCTTTTAATAACATCGAAGGTGCTGCCGTTTTTGCCTATGAAGTAAATGATCCAGAGCGTTATGGTGTGGTAGAATTTGACGAAAACAAAAAAGCCATTTCTATCGAAGAAAAACCGGCGCATCCTAAATCTAATTACGCCGTGCCGGGTTTATACTTTTACGACAACGATGTAGTGGAAATTGCTAAAAATATTGAGCCTTCTAGTAGAGGTGAGTATGAAATTACCACCGTTAACAACGAATATTTACAAAGAGGTACTTTACAGGTGGGTATTATGAACCGTGGAACCGCCTGGCTTGATACGGGTACTTTTGATTCATTGAGTGACGCCTGCGAGTTTGTTCGTGTCATTGAAAAGCGCCAAAGCCAAAAAATTGGCTGTATTGAGGAAGTTGCCTTTAGGATGGGCTTTATTGACCATGAGCAGCTCTTAAAACTGGCAGCTAAATACGAGAAAAGTGGCTACGGACAGTACCTTAAAGGAATAAAACCTTAGCATTCGAACAAAACTGGGCACCTGTTGTTATTGGTTTTATGGATGCATTTACCATTAAAGATCTAGAGAACCTTTCAGGGATTAAAGCCCATACAATACGTATATGGGAACAGCGCTATCAATTCTTGAACCCTTCAAGGACGGATACTAATATTCGTTATTACACCAACGAAGAGCTTATTACGCTGTTGAATATTGCCCTGCTTAATAAGTATGGATACAAGATTTCGCACATCGATAAGATGAAGCCTATCGAAATGAAGGAACGTATTCTTTCATTAACCCAATCGGAAGCGCAACTCGAAAGAATTGTAAATGAACTGATTGAGTGCATGGTGGATCTTCGCATCGAAGATTTTGAATCGGTACTAGATTTTCAAATTACCAGTAAGGGCATCGAAAAAACCATCACACAAATTATTTTCCCTTTCCTCGAAAGAATAGGTATCCTATGGGTTACCAGCAGAGTCAATCCTGCCCAGGAGCACTTAGTAACCAATATTATCAGACAAAAGTTAATTGTAGGGATCGAAAAAACTTCGTCTGCCTTGCAAGCCAACTCTACGGCGCTTTTATTCTTACCAGAAGGCGAGCATCATGAGTTAGGTATCTTATTCATGTATTATTTGCTAAAAGCACGTGGCGTAAAAGTGCTTTATTTAGGTGCTAATGTTCCTATAAAAGATGTGCTTTATGTGTCTGAATTAAAGGCACCTACGTTTGTGTATACCCATTTAACCTCGGTGGCTAGCAATTTCAATTTCGAAAAGTTTTTGACAAGAGTAGGCGCAACCTTACCAAAATACTCGGTATTGGTATCGGGATTACTAACCCAAACCTATAAAAAAGGAGTGCCAAGTAATGTGAATCTCAAGCGTTCTTTACCAGAAGTGATGGACTATTTGAGCAAGATTGCATAGTTAATTTTCCCAATTTTACTACTATATTTACTTAAGGAGCTGATTATCAGCTCCTTATTTGTTTAATAATTTCTCAAAAAAATTAAACAAAACTGATTGCGGGATACTATTCTTTGTTTAACTTTGATTTTATAAAATTAAACAAAATGTCTACCCCAGAATTCAACGAACTCATCATCAACAATACCACGTTCTTAAAGCCTTTTGCTTTTACGCTTACCCGTGATAACGAATCGGCTAAGGATTTGGTGCAGGAAACGTTGTTTAGGGCGCTAGCCAATCGTGATAAATACAATGTGGGCACCAACATTAAAGCTTGGTTGTACACCATTATGCGTAATATTTTTATCAATGATTACCGCAAAAAATCAAAACAAGCCACTGTATTTGATAATACGCCTAATGACTTTTTAATCGATAACAATCAAACTTCTGTGAGTAACGAAGCGGTTGCAAAACTCAATTTAAAAGAAGTACAAGAAGCCATTCATAGTTTACCTATCATTTTCAAAAATCCTTTTTTGTTATATTTTGATGGATATAAATACCACGAAATTGCTGATATGTTAAACGAACCGCTCGGTACTATTAAAAGTAGAATTCACTTCGCGCGTAAGCTCCTAAAAAATCAGTTGAACAGGTACTAATTTTTGCTTATTTTTATTGGACTTTGAAACAATCTGTCGTTATTATTGGAAGCGGCTTTGCCGGCTTATCTGCTGCGTCATTTATGGCTAAAGCAGGTTGGGATGTTACTGTTTTGGAAAAACATGAACAACCTGGCGGAAGAGCGCGTAGGTACAAGGCCGCTGGCTTTACATTTGATATGGGTCCTAGTTGGTATTGGATGCCGGATGTTTTTGAACGTTACTTTAATCAGTTTAATAAGTCGGTGTCGGATTATTATAAGCTGATAAGACTTGATCCTTCGTACCGCGTATACTGGTCTGATGGACCGGTCGACATCCCGGCTAATTATCAGGAATTAAAAAAATTATTTGATACCATTGAACCAGGTGCAGGTCATCAACTCGATTTATTTTTAGCAGAAGCTGCTTATAAATATGAAGTAGGTATTAACAAGCTGGTGCACAAGCCCAGTCAATCGGTAACTGAATTTATCGATTGGGATTTAATTAAAGGTATTTTTAAACTCGATGTTTTTACGTCTATCAAAAAACACGTTGCTAAACATTTTAAAAATCCAAAACTGCGTGAGCTCATGGAGTTTCCTGTTTTGTTTTTAGGTGCTTTACCAGAACATACACCTGCACTTTATTCCCTCATGAATTACGCAGATATTAAAGGCGGTACATGGTATCCAGAAACAGGGATGTATAACATTGTAGAAGGCATGTATGATTTAGCGGTATCGCTCGGCGTACAATTTAAATTTGGACACGAAGTCACTTCTATAGAAGTTGAAAATAAAATAGCAACACGTGTTTGTACAAGTAAGGGAAATTTTGAAGCAGATGTAATTATAGGTGGCGCCGATTACCACCACATCGAAACGGCACTATTGCCTGCTACTGCACAGTCTTACAGTGCTGCTTACTGGGATTCACGCGTTATGGCACCTAGTTGTCTCATTTATTACATTGGGCTCAATAAAAAATTAACAGACGTTCAGCACCATACTTTATTTTTTGATACTTCATTTGAAGTACATGGTGCCGAAATTTATACCACAAAATCTTGGCCCACCGATCCACTCTTTTACATGAGTGTAACTTCTGTAACAGATAGCACATCGGCGCCAGAAGGCCACGAAAACCTTTTTTTATTAATGCCAGTGGCAACGGGTTTGGCAGGGGACACGGAAGACGTTAGGGAAAAATATTTGGATCAAATGTTAACCCGCATCGAAAAGAGGTTGGGACAAACAGTTAAAGATGCTATTGTTTATAAAAGGTCTTTTGCGCAATCTGATTTTATACTGGATTATCATGCATTTAAAGGCAATGCATACGGGCTTGCAAATACTTTATTGCAAACAGCAATTTTAAAACCAAGTTGTCGAAGTAAAAAGGTAAAAAATCTTTTTTACACGGGTCAGTTAACAGTGCCAGGTCCAGGCGTGCCACCAAGTTTGATTAGTGGTGAAGTGGTGGCTGGACAAGTAGTAAAACATTATTCAACAAATAAAAATAAACAACTATGATGAACCTGTTTCATGAAGTGAGTCAGGATTGTAGTAGAATAACAACCGAAAAGTATAGCACTAGCTTTTCTTCGGCGATTAGATTGTTGCATAAAGACTTACGTACCCCCATTTGTAATATTTACGGATTTGTTCGTTTTGCGGATGAAATAGTAGACACTTTTCATGGTTACGATAAGGCCATGTTATTTGAAGAATTTAAAAAAGCAACTTACGATGCTATTGAAAGAGGCATTAGTTTAAATCCGATACTCCATAGCTTTCAAATGACCGTTAACCAGTACGGTATTGATCATGCACTTATCGATGCTTTCCTGTATAGTATGGAACTTGATTTAGGTAAACACACTTACGATAGAGCCGGTTACGAAACCTATATTTATGGTAGTGCCGAAGTGGTAGGTCTTATGTGTTTGTATATTTTTTGTGAAGGCAACCAGGCGCAGTATGATGCATTAAAGCCTGCTGCAAAAAGTTTAGGATCTGCATTTCAAAAAGTTAATTTCTTACGTGATGTAAAGGCAGATTTTGAAGGGCTAGACCGTATGTATTTTCCAGATTGTGATTTTGCCAATTTTACACACGCAGATAAATTAGCCATTGAGCAGGATATTCAAAAAGATTTTGATGAAGCGTATGCAGGCATTTTAAATTTACCCATCAAAGCAAGATTTGGTGTGTATGTTGCTTATAAATATTACCTCTCGTTGTTTAAAAAAATACAGCGCTTAGAGCCTGCGCATATTTTAGAGTCTCGTATTCGTATTCCGGATTATGGCAAGGCCTTTATACTTGCAAAAGCCGGCATTAGAAGTCAGTTAAATATTATGTAAAGCCCCCGTCATGATAGAAGAAGTAGTGCTTGTGAACGAAAAGGATGAAGCGTTGGGCGCCATGGAAAAAATGGCTGCGCACGAGCAGGCGATACTTCATAGGGCATTTAGTGTTTTTATTTTCAATAAAAATGGCGATGTATTAATGCAGCAGCGCGCACATAGTAAATACCATAGCGGGGGGCTTTGGACCAATACTTGTTGCAGTCACCCAAGACCCGGCGAAGAAGTTGTAGCGGCAGCTACCAGAAGGCTACAAGAAGAAATGGGTTTTACAACAAGCCTTACAAAAGCCTTTGATTTTACCTATAAAGCAGTTTTTGAAAACGGATTAACGGAGCATGAATTTGATCATGTAATTACAGGACAGTATGATGGTTTGGTAGATTTTAATCCAAACGAAGTTGCTGCATATGCATTTATGCCAGTGCAGGAACTAGAACAGCAAATACAGGAAACGCCAGAACGTTTTACAGCTTGGTTTCATATTGCGTATCCTGCATTAAAAGCATGGATGGCAGAGCCGCAAAATCAAATACATGCAGTCTAAAAAAGCAGTGATTATTGGATCGGGTATTGCAGGACTTGCAGCTAGTATTAGGTTGGTGTCGCAGGGGTATGAGGTGGATGTGTACGAAAAATCCGACAAGCCCGGGGGAAAACTCGGTCATTTTTCCGAAGCGGGATACCAATTTGATACGGGGCCTAGTTTATTTACCCAACCCCATCAATTAGAGGCACTACTTGCCTTAGTAGGCGAAAAGCTATCCGATTATTTTACCTATCAAAAAATGCCCGTTTCATGTCATTATTTTTATGAAGATGGAACAGTGATTCATGCTGCTGCAGATCCCGAATTATTTGCAAAAGAAGCCCATCTAAAAACGGGCGAGCCTGTTGGTAACATCAAAAACTATTTAGCATCTTCCGAAAAATTATACAGGCGTATAGGTCAAGTTTTTTTAGACCATTCGTTGCATAAATTTTCTACACTGTTTAAGATTCCGCTTTTGTCGGCGTTACGCGCATTTAAAATGTCGTATGTAACAAGGTCGATGCATAAGCACAACGAAAAATCTTTTTCTTCTAAAAAATTAGTACAACTTTTTAATAGGTACGCTACCTATAATGGGAGCAATCCTTATGTGGCACCAAGTATGCTCACATTAATTGCCCATTTGGAGCACAATGAGGGAAGCTTTTATCCTTCGGGCGGTATGATTTCAATCACAAACACATTAGTCGCTGTTGCAAAAAAGCATGGCGTTCAGTTTCATTTTAATAGTCCCGTTCAAAAAATTACAACATCAAATAATAAAGTAACAGGTATAGAAGTTAATGATTGTGCAGTACCCGCTGATTTAGTTGTAAGTAACGCGGATGTTTATTTTACCTATCTCAATTTATTAGGCGAGCCTTCTAAGGCGCAGCATATATTAAAGCAGGAACGCAGCAGTAGTGCGTTAATTTTTTATTGGGGCATCAAAAAAGATTTTCCACAGCTTAGTTTGCACAATATTTTTTTTACAGAAAACTATGAGGCCGAGTTTGCGCATTTGTTTGAGGTAAAAATTCCTTTTTCGGATCCTACCGTATACATTAATATTACGTCGGTGTGTGAGCCAGGCATTCAGGCGCCAGCGGGTAAGCAAAACTGGTTTGTGATGGTGAATGTGCCCGCAAACACTGGTCAAGATTGGACCGCCATTACTGCATCTGTAAAAAAACAAGTGCTTGCAAAACTAGAACGCATGTTGGGTGAGCCCATTGAGCCCTTAATTGAAACAGAAAAAATATTAGATCCTTTGTTGATTGAGGCAAAAACGGATTCTTATCAAGGGTCTTTGTATGGTACCAGTTCCAATGCGCCCATGGCAGCATTTTTACGTCATCCTAATTTTAGCAAGCAATATAAAGGCCTCTATTTTGTGGGTGGTAGTGTGCACCCTGGTGGTGGTATTCCGCTTTGTTTAAAAAGTGCAGAAATTATGAGTAATTTAGTGGCAAAAGACACTGTGCTATGAGGCTTTTTATAGAAAAATATAAACTTGCTATTTCTGTTTTTATAGCACTTCTTTTTCATGTCAGTGGCATGCTTGGTATTTTAGTTTCTGACCATGCAGCTTGGTTTGTTTCAAATACGCCACTCAACCTTTGGATCATGTTTGTGCTGCTGCTATGGAATCAACCCAGCTTATCCGCTAAATTTTGGTATTTTTTTATCGTTGCATTTGTTACAGGCATGCTCTCAGAAATAATAGGTGTAAACACAGGTTTGTTGTTTGGATCTTATTTTTATGGAAAGGCAATGGGTCCCGGACTCATGGACGTGCCTTTTACCATTGGTATGAACTGGTTTGTGGTTGTTTTTTGTGCCGGTACTGTTATGACAATATTGCACCGCTGGTTACAGCACCAGTTTTTAAAAGAAGGGGAAGGTATCCCTAAACGCATAGAGAATTTGGCATTTGTAATTGATGCAGCCCTTGTGGCCGTTTTATTTGATTGGCTAATGGAGCCAGTTGCTGTTAAGCTTGGGTTTTGGACCTGGCTATCACTAGATATTCCGGTGTACAATTATGTATGTTGGTTTATTGTAAGTGCCGGTTTACTGGTTTTATTTAGAAAATGGGAGCAACCTAAAGCCAACCCTTTTGCACTACATTTGTTATGTATTCAAGTGCTGTTTTTTTTAACACTTCGAAATTATTTACCATGATCTATGTTTTTGTTGCTATAGGCGTTTTTTTGTTGATGGAACCCATTACTTGGGCAACCCATAAATATGTGATGCATGGCTTTTTGTGGTATTTGCATGAAGATCACCACCAGAAAAGTGATGGCTTTTTTGAAAAAAACGATGCCTTCTTTCTAATATTTGCAATTCCAAGTTGGCTTTGTATTATGCTAGGTAGTATGGCGCAAAATTACTGGTCGGTGGGTATTGGGGCCGGAATCGCCATGTATGGATTTGCCTATTTTTTAGTGCACGAAATTATCATTCACCAGCGTTTTAAACTCTTTACAAGATCTAATAATAAATACATCAAAGCCATTAGATGGGCGCACAAAATGCACCATAAGCATTTAGGTAAAGAAGAAGGTGAAAGTTTTGGTATGCTGTTAGTAGCAAAAAAATACTGGGATAAAGTTAGAAAAGACGAAGCCTTTCAAAATCAAGCATAGGTCCTTTTTGAAACCACACTACGATTATATTATTACAGGTGCTGGCCTTGCGGGTTTAAGTTTACTTATGCGCATGATGCAGCATCCTTTTTTTGATATGGCTCAAATTCTAGTGATTGATGCAGCTCAAAAAAATACCAATGACCGAACCTGGTGTTTTTGGGAAAAAGAACCGGATATTTTTGAACCCATTGTTTGCAAAAAATGGGAACAGGTTTCTTTTATCGCGCCTTCTTATAAAAGTGAATTGAACTTATCGCCCTTTGTTTATAAAATGATTAGGGGTATTGATTTGTATACAAGCGTATTAGCGTTGGCTGCAAATAAAACAAATATTTCATTTTGTACAGAGCCTGTTTTGTCCGTTCAGTCTTCGCAAACAGGGGCTACTGTTGAACTCAACAATCAAACAATTACCGCCAACAAAGTTTTTAATAGTATTTTATTTGAACCGGTAAATGTGTTGGCGCAAAAGTCTTCTGATTATTTTTTATGGCAGCATTTTAAAGGCTATGAAATAAAAACGGAAACCCCTGTTTTTAATGATGCGTTAGCCACACTTATGGATTTTACCGTAGATCAAAGTGAAGGAACTACGTTTATGTATGTGATGCCAACTTCTACTACTACCGCACTTGTAGAATATACCTTGTTTACAGAAAATCTGTTAACGGACAATGCCTACAACGAAGCCATACATGCCTACATACAAAAAACATATGGTGCCGTGGGATATAGTATATCGCATCAAGAATTTGGTAAAATACCCATGACTAATTTTTCTTTTTCTGGTGGCGCTGGAAACGTCATTAACATGGGTGTCGCAGGCGGTCAGGTAAAAGGAAGCAGTGGTTATGCTTTTCATTTTATTCAAGAAAAAACAAAAGCGATTATTGCAGATATAGTAGCCGGAACAAATCCATTAAAGACTCCCAATTTTTCACAAAAAAAGTTTCAGTTATACGACGCCGTACTACTTAGGGTATTACAAGACAAAAAATTAGATGGCGCAACTATTTTTACTCAGATTTTTTCTAAAAATTCGCCAGACCGAGTATTTCGTTTTTTAAACAACGAATCTTCAATACTTGACGATTTGCATATTATGTCTTCTGTACCTACGCGTATTTTTCTAGCAGCTGCTTTATACGCCTTGCTGGGTGTAAAGCGGCGGCGGGCCTGAATTAAAAGGGCGGTATATTTGCAATTGATTTATTTTTGCTGCCCACCTTGCAATTGGCCTCGTAGTACAATGGATAGTATAAGAGTTTCCGAAGCTCCAGATTCAGGTTCGATTCCTGACGAGGCCACTAACAATCTTTTATTTTTTCTTCTATTTTTTGCCACTAATTAAGTAATATTAAGGACTCAATTTTAGTTCATCCATACCCATTTGTTGTATGTTATTATTAGGAATAGATCTTGGCACTTCTTCTGTAAAAGTTTCTGTACTAGACGCTGGTAATGGGAGCGTATTAGCAAGCGCGCAATATCCCGAAACCGAGGCTGCTATTATTTCTCATCATCCCGGATGGGCGGAGCAGTCGCCTAATCAGTGGTGGCATGATGTTAAGGCTGCTATTTTAAAATTACACGCTATAGGAGTCTACAATCCTTCTGATATTGGCGCCATTGGCATTGCCTATCAGATGCATGGACTGGTGCTTGTAGATAGCCATCAAAATGTTATTAGAGATAGTATTATTTGGTGCGATAATAGAGCAGTGTCACTTGGTGAAAAAGCATTTGAACAAATTGGTAAAGATTACTGCTTAACGCATTTATTAAATTCGCCCGGAAATTTTACAGCATCAAAACTTGCTTGGGTGAAGCAAAATGAACCTGAACACTATGCTCAAATACATAAAATGATGCTCCCCGGCGATTTTATTGCCATGAAATTAACCGGTGAAATAACAACCACCATCGCTGCATTATCTGAAGGTATGTTTTGGGATTTTAAAAACAATTGTTTGTCTGAAGTAGTCATGGATTATTACGGCCTCGATGCACAGCATATACCAGCTATCAAAAATGTATTTGACACGCACGGTTATGTAAGCGAACATATTGCCAATGAACTTGGTTTTACAAAAGGAATTTCGGTAACGTATAAAGCAGGTGATCAACAAAACAATGCACTTTCATTAAACGTATTACAACCTGGCGAAGTAGCAGCAACAGCAGGCACATCGGCGGTTATATATGCAGTGTCAGATAGTTTGCAAGCCGATACCGCCTCTAGGGTTAATTCATTTGCGCACGTCAATCATACGCTTCAGCAAAACAGCATTGGTGTTTTATTATGCATAAATGGTGCAGGTATTTCAAATAGTTGGATGAAAAATAAAGTAGGCGCTCGTAGTTATGAAGAGATGAATGCGCTTGCAGCATCTGTTGCTCCAGGATCTAATGGTGTGGCCGTGCTTCCATTTGGGAATGGGTCAGAACGCATGCTCCACAATAAAAATATTGGAGCACATATATCGGGGCTCGATTTTAATAGACATGAGCCGGCGCATTTATTTCGTGCGGTTCAAGAAGGTGTTGTGTTTGGTATGCAATATGGTTTTAAGGTGCTACAGCAAAATGGGGTGCAACCAACAGTTATTAGAGCAGGTAAAGCCAATATGTATTTAAGTGATGTTTTTGTAGACTGTTTTGTTAATACACTTCATGTGCCGCTAGAGCTCTATCATACAGACGGTAGTAAGGGAGCTGCGATAGGTGCGGGCTATGGCGCTAAGGTATATGCTACAATTGAGGAAGCTTTTGTTAATAGCAAGCCACTTCGTGTCATTGAGCCCTCTGGAACCAATGACTATGCAGCAGCATATGAAAATTGGGAACAACAATTGGCGCTTCAAATCAAAAACAATCAATAAATTTAAAGACTTAAAATAGATAGTATGTCAGTAGTATTAGGATCTAAAGAATTTTTTAAAGGAATTGAAAAAATTAAATACGAAGGAACCTCTTCGCATAATCCGCTCGCATTTAGATGGTACAATGAAAATCAAGTAGTGGCAGGTAAAACCATGAAAGAACATTTTAGGTTTGCGTGTGCTTACTGGCATAGCTTTTGCGGTTCTGGTGCTGATCCTTTTGGTGAGCCAACGCATTTGTTTGAGTGGGATACAAAATCTGATTCTATCGAAAGAGCAAAAGACAAAGCAGATGCTGCATTTGAATTCATGACAAAATTGGGCGTTCCTTATTATTGTTTTCATGATGTAGATGCCGTTGAATATACAAATGATGTTCATGAAAATGAAAGACGCTTACAAGCTATTACGGCGTATTTAAAAGAAAAGCAAGCGGCTAGTGGCATCAAATTACTTTGGGGTACTGCTAATTTATTTTCTAGTAGAAAGTATATGAACGGTGCAGCTACCAATCCAGATTTTACCGTGCTCGCACATGCGGGTGCACAGGTTAAAGCAGCGCTAGATGCAACCATTGCACTGGGTGGTGAAAATTATGTTTTTTGGGGTGGAAGAGAAGGCTATATGAGCCTTTTAAACACCAATATGAAGCGTGAAAAAGATCATTTGGCTAGCTTTTTAAAAGCGGCTAGAGATTATGGTAGAAAAAATGGTTTTACCGGAAAATTTTTTATTGAACCAAAGCCTTGTGAACCATCAAAGCATCAATATGATTATGATTGTGAAACCGTGATTGGTTTTTTACGTGAACACGATTTATTAAACGATTTTAGTTTAAATATAGAAGTAAACCATGCAACCCTTGCTGGACATACGTTTACGCATGAGTTACAGGTAGCTGCCGACGCTGGATTGTTAGGTAGCATGGATGCCAACAGAGGTGATTATCAAAATGGTTGGGATACCGATCAATTTCCATCTGATATCAATGAATTAACAGAAGCACTACTTATTATTTTAGAAGCAGGTGGATTTAAAGGAGGCGGTATTAATTTTGATGCAAAAATTAGACGTAACTCTACCGATCCCGCCGATTTATTTTATGCGCATATTGGTGGCATGGATGTTTTTGCGCGAGCGCTTATTACAGCAGACGCCATTTTGCAAGGGTCTGACTATAAAAAAATTAGAGCCGACCGTTATGCAAGCTATGATGCTGGTCAAGGAAAGGATTTTGAACAGGGAAAAATTTCATTAGAAGATTTACGAGATATCGCAATTGCAGCAGGTGAGCCAGCAACTATTAGTGGTAAGCAAGAGTTTATTGAAAATTTAATTAACCGTTATATTTAATGAATAAGGCGGAAGTAAGCGCGCTATTTGCCCAGCAGTTTAATGAAGCGCCTTTATTTGTCATAGCCTCACCGGGGCGTATCAATTTAATTGGGGAACACGTAGATTATAATCATGGTTTTGTGCTTCCTGCAGCTATTGATAAGTATATGTATGTGGCCGTTTCAAAAAGAAACGATAACCAGATAGTAATACACGCTGCTGATCTTAATCAAAATCACCAAACTAGCCTTGACGCACCTTTGCAGCCTTCAAGTAGTGGATGGCCTAATTATGTATTAGGTGTTATTCATGATTTGTTGGCAGCTGGCCATTCTGTTTCAGGCTTTAACATGCTTATTACGGGTAATATTCCCATCGGCGCTGGGGTATCTTCATCGGCGGCACTTGAATGCGCTACTGTTTTTGCATGCAAGCATCTTTTTGATTTCAATATCAGTAAAGAAGCAATGGTTACAACAGCACAACGCGCCGAAAATAATTTCGTGGGGGTTAACTGTGGTGTGATGGATCAGTTTGCAAGTATGTTTGGAAAAGCAGATCATGTCATAAAACTTGATTGCGCTGATTTATCGTACACTTATTTTCCATTTAAATTAGACAGCATTTCTATTGTACTGTTTGATACATTCGTCAAACATTCATTAGCGTCATCAGAATATAATACTAGAAGACAGGAGTGCGAAATAGGCTTGGCCTTACTCCGTCAAAAATTTTCTATTGTTTCTTTTAGAGAAGCGACGACAACTATGTTAGATGCAGTAGCTGATTCTATTAGTGACAAAGTATACAATAGGTGTAAATATGTGATAGACGAAATTGCCCGAATGGAAGCTGCTTGTAATCATTTACTTGCTGGTGAAATAAATGCATTTGGTGGACGTATGTACGAAACACATACTGGGCTTAGTGAGCTTTATGAAGTAAGTTGTGCGGAGCTCGATAATATTGTACAAAACTGTAAAAAAGAAAATTCGATTGTTGGTGCAAGAATGATGGGTGGTGGTTTTGGAGGCTGTGTTATAGCGCTGGTGCAAACGACCAAAGTTGAAGAGGTCTACAACCGTATCAACAATGAGTACCAAAATAAATTTGGACGTAATATGGGAAAATACCTGATGCAAATTGGCGATGGTACCAGGTTACTAGATTAATATTTACAATTGTTCAATTATAAAACTAAGTATGGCACTTTTAAAGAGATTTTTTTTAGCGATATGCCTTTTTGTATTTGCTATATTACAAAAACCTGCTTTTGGGCAAAGGAATATTTTATCAAAGGCTTTTACACAAGCGCAGGTACAAGATAAATTAACAAACATAGCAGCTTGGCGCTTAGCGCAAAAAAATAGCTACTTACAAAAAATAGCCGCGCTACCGGATTCTGTAAAAGCAAGGCTTGTAAAAGAGGGGGATTGTGGCTTAGAATATGAGTGGCCGGCTTTACCAGCAAGCTTATACCTCGATTACAAAATAACGGGGACCCGTTACAATTTCGAAAGAAAAAATAATGAACGTCGAAAAGTTTTAAATGAACTAGCGGTTGCTGCGATTATTACAAAGGATAAAAAATATATTCCACAAATTGCAAATGGTATTTGGACACTCTGTGAGCAAACCACTTGGGTACTACCAGCACATGTTGTAGTTCAAAAAGAAAAAACAGGACTACCTGACCCCTACGAAGTGGTTATTGATTTAGGAAGTGGAACGGCAGCTGCACAGTTATCCATGATTCAATTTATGTTGAGTGATGAGCTCGATGCCTATTCAAAAGGTATTGGCAAACGCGTTTTTGCAGAATTAAATAAAAGAATTTTTCAACCTTATTTGACCCGTACTGATTTTTGGTGGATGGGCTTTACAGGGCGAGCCGTAAACAACTGGAACCCATGGGTAAACACCAATGTGCTCATGACAGCCTTGTATAGTGGGCTTGTTGCAGATAGTGTAGGTCTCATTATTGATAAAACGGTAAAGAGTACCGATTTTTTTGTCAATCAATACCCTGATGATGGCGGTTGTGATGAGGGGCCTTCTTACTGGAGTGAAGCAGGCGGTAAATTAATGCGCTTTATCCATGTTTTAAATAAACTAACAACAACATCCATTGATTGGAAGCAAGAAAAACTAATTTACAATATGGGTAGCTATATTAGTAAGGTCCATATTGGAGAAAATAATTTTGTAAATTTTGCTGATGCTTTTTCTAAATCTATACCAGATCCTGAAAGTGTTTACTCCTATGGCGCGCTTTATGATGACGCTGCATTAAAATCTTTTGGTGCGTATTTATTTGGTTTGCAAAAACAAAAATTAGACAATGGTAATATTATTGACTTTTTAGAAACGACATCTATTTATGATTCGCTTACTACGGTACCGCCAATTGCACCGCTTCCAGCCGTGTCTTGGTTTGGAGATAGACAGGTATTAACGGCTAGAACTAAAAGCGAATCTACTAACGGCCTTTTTTTAGCGGTTCAGGGCGGACATAATGCGGAAAGCCATAACCACAACGATATTGGTAATTTTATTGTGTATGCTGGCGGGACCCCCGTTTTTGTAGATGCTGGTGTGGGATCTTATACCGCGCAAACCTTTAGTAGTAGAAGGTATGAGCTTTGGAATATGCAGTCGGGTTGGCATAACTGTCCTACCATTAATGGCGTGATGCAAAAAGAAGGGCTTTCCTATAAAGCAAATGATGTTCAGTTTCAACAAACAGCAAATAGTGTTTCTTTATCTATGGATATAGCAGCTGCGTATCCAGCGGAAGCAGCTGTAAAAAAATACATACGAAAGTTTCATTTTAATACTGAAAAAAATAGCATTCTAATTTCTGAAAATTATGAAATGCTTGAACTGAAAGAAAAATTGGTGCTTCACTTTTTAGCACATCTTAAACCAATGATAGAAAAGCCAGGAAAAATTGTATTTATGAGCGGAGAAAAAAAGCTGCTTGTATTTAATTATGATCCAAAGCTATTTGATATCAACCTTGAAGATAAATTACTAGATGATGAACGCATTAGTGGTATGTGGGGTAAGCAGTTATACCGAATTAATTTAATGGCAAAGGACATTAAATTAATTGGAAAACAAAACTTCACTATTAATTTATTAGATCCTGTTTTATAACAAATGTTATTATGAAAAGAAGAAATTTTATACAACTATCCTCTATATTAAGTTTTGTGGGTCTGGCACCCGCTATTACTAGGGCTAGTCTAGTTGATGCGCAGGCTTTAGGCGTCGCATTAGATGCTAACGGACTAAAAGACCGAACGTATTGGGTACAGTTACTAGATAAAATAGCGTCGCCTATTTTGTCAAATATGAGTAAAGGCGAGCTCAGAAAAAATATGCCCATGGATTATAGCCCTACTTGGGACAACCGAAATAAAGAAGTGGCTTATATGGAAGCCATTGGTCGTTTAATTGTTGGTATAGCCCCTTTTGTTGCCTTACCGGACGATGATACCAACGAAGGACAGATAAGAAAAAAAATGCGGGGTCAAATACACGCATCCTTAGCACATGCTGTGGATCCTGCAAGTCCAGATTATTTGTATTGGGGTTCTCCAAAAGTTGCACAACCACTTGTTGATGCTGCGTTTTTGGCCCAAGCTTTGTTACTGGCACCTGCTGCATTATGGGAGCCACTTGATAAACAAACCAAAGAACGGTTTATTTATGAGTTTACCAAACTACGTGCTATTAAGCCTTCCAACAATAACTGGGTTTTATTTGCTGCCATCGTAGAAACATTTTTATTAAGTATTGATGCGCCATTTGATGCGGCGCGCATAGATGCCGGTATCGATAAAATTATAGGATGGTATGTTGGTGATGGTTGGTATAGTGATGGCGTTAAATTTCATTTTGACCATTACAATGGATTTGTAATTCAACCCATGCTAGTAACTGTGCTTGGTGTTAACGTTGCAAAAGGGCGAAGAGAAAAGGCCTTATTAGACCAGGCTTATAAACGTATGCAGCGCTATGCTTCATTTCAAGAACGTTTTATTTCACCAGAAGGAACCTTCCCCATATTTGGAAGATCCTCTACCTACCGGGTAGGTGCTTTTTGGCCACTCGCTACGCTCGCACTCGAAAATAATTTACCAGCAGGCGTAATGCCATCTCAAGTAAGACCAGCGTTAACAGCTGTATTTAAAAGAGTGTTTGTCAAAGACACATTTAATACAAGTGGCTTACTAACGCTTGGTTTTGTGGGCGCCAACCAGTCTAATATTGCAGATTCTTACTCCAATACGGGTAGTATGTACCTTGCTTCATTTGCCTTTATGCCATTAGGCCTACCTGCATCACATGAATTTTGGTCAGCACCACCAACCAATTGGACGCAAAAAAAAGCATGGAATGGGGAAGTATTTCCTAAAGATTACGCTGTAGATTATTAACTTTATTACCTTATTAAATTTTGGACATGAAAAAATACCTTGTTGGTTTTGCGCTTTTGTTTGTGATGATTCAACTCAGTTACGGACAAACTGCTTCTTTAAAAAATAAAATGAAAGATCTTATTGAAGATAATTTTGTTTTTGCTGCCAAACAGTACCAGTATTTAAAAGCAAATACACCTGACTCGGTAATGCCGCGTAGTTATGTGCCAGCAACAGGAAAATCAGTAACAAGTGATACCAAATGGTGGTGTAGTGGATTTTATCCGGGTACTTTATGGTATTTATATGCCTATACCAAAGACGAAAACATCAAAAAAGAAGCAGAAAAAAGACTTGGTATTTTAGAAAAAGAAAAATACTACACGGGCAATCATGATTTAGGTTTTATGATGTATTGTTCTTTTGGAACTGCATACAAATACACCAACAATCCTGCATACAAAGATGTTGTAGCAATTGCAGCTAAATCATTGTCTACTAGGTACAGGCCTCAAATTAAATCTATTCAATCTTGGAATTCGAGAGATATTTTAAAATGTCCAGTTATTATAGACAATATGATGAATCTCGAATTACTGCACTGGGTAAGTGATCATGGTGGCGATCCGGTATTTAAAGAAATAGCGGTTACACATGCCAATACAACCATTGCAAATCAATTTAGACCAGACAATAGTTCGGTGCATGTGGTTGATTGGGATTTAAATACTGGCACTGTTCTTAAAAAAATAACTTGGCAGGGTGCTGCAGATTCATCGGCATGGTCTAGGGGACAAACCTGGGGATTTTATGGCTACACCATGATGTACCGTTTTACTAAAAATCAAGTCTATTTAAACCAAGCTAAAAAAATAGCTCGCTTTTTACTTTCTCATCCCCGCCTTCCGTCTGATAAAGTACCTTATTGGGATTTTGATGCGCCAGGTATACCAAATGTTCCGCGTGATGCTTCTAGTGCGGCTATCATGGCTTCGGCCCTTTTAGAGTTAGGTCAATACTCGACAGGTGCAGAAAAAAAGGAATACATAGAAACAGCAGAAACTATATTACAATCATTGTCTTCACCTGCATACAGGGCTAAATTGGGCGAAAACGGAGGATTCATACTCATGCATAGTGTGGGCTCACTTCCACATAAGTCTGAAGTAGATGCACCATTAACCTACGCCGACTATTATTTTATAGAAGGGCTTACGCGTTACAAAGATTGGTACCTGAAATAGTATGCAATTAAAGGCATTTATTTGCCGTTCGTCTATTTTAACAGCTTGTTTGGCAATACTTTGTAAACAACAAGGTACTTTTGTGCAGCATTTTCAATAATGCAACACTAAGAACCAAACAAACTGCATGTATTTATCATTTCAACGACACAAAGGCCTAGCGCTTACTCTATTTTCGTTTTTAATATCAGTCGCCACATTTGCCCAAATCAGTTCCATTAAGGGAACGGTAAAAGATACCACCGAAAAAAAGGTTTTATCCCTCGCGTCAGTTAATGTATTAAGGGCCAAAGATTCGGTACTTGTAAAAACAGTAAGAACCTCAAATAATGGAGAATTTAGTATAGCAAGCTTACCGGTAGGTAATTACATTATCATGGTAAGCTATCCTCAGTACGCCGATTTTACAGATAAAATTACAGTTGAAGGTACGCCACTCACACTGAGTATTGCTATTGATACCAAGGCGCATATTCTTAAAGAAGTCATTGTAAAAAATACAGTATCGGCTATTCGGGTTAAAGGTGACACCACCGAATACAAAGCGGATAGTTTTTATGTGACCCCCAATGCAGATGTGCAGGAACTTTTAAAAAAGATGCCCGGTATTCAGGTTAATGCAAAAGGTGAAATTACGGCACAGGGCGAAAAGGTTAATAAAGTGCTCGTAGATGGCGAAGAATTTTTTAGTGATGACCCTGCGGTGGTTACCAAAAATTTAAGAGCCGATGTAGTGGACAAAGTACAAGTATTTGATAAAAAATCGGATCAAGCGGTGTTTACCGGTATTGATGATGGGCAAAAATCTAAAACAATTAACCTTCAATTAAAGGAAGATAAAAAAAATGGATACTTTGGTAAGGCAGAGGCTGGAAGCAACTTTAATCAGTTTGGTAATGGCAAACTAATGTCCAATGCCTTTAAGGGTAAACGCAAAATTGCAGGCTATGTTACCACCGACAATACCAAATTCGATAATTTAAATTGGGATGAAGCACAAAATTATGGTGACGGCGGCGGCATCACTACAGAATTTGGAGATGGTGGCATGTCAATGATTATGACGAGTGGTGATGGAGAAGATGGTGGCGGCTCAACAGGCTTTCCTAACCAGCAATCTGCGGGTGCTACGTACAGCAATAAATTTGATAAAGGTTCTGTTAATACGAGTACACAATACAATAGGCTTATTGTAAATGGGTTAACAAGTTCATATAGTAAAACCATTTTACCTACCAATTCTATTGTAAATAACACCAATAGTGCACAACGTAACGAAAAAAAGAAATACAAATTTACTACTACAGATCAGTGGGGCACCGATAGTACGGGGCTCTTTAAATTAAACCTAAAAGCTGCAAATGTATTATCTGATAATACAAGTAGTTTTGCAGGTAGTTCATTTATACCAGAAACAGGTTTAAAGCTTAATAATACAGACCGAACTACGAGTAATTCTACCAATGATAAAACCCTTAACGGTTCGCTTAGTTATAGGCTTCGTTTTGAAAAAAAAGGGAGAACTATTTCTGTAAATTCTGATTTTAATTTTGGCGACAAAACACAGGACGGACTTTTAAATGCGCAAAATGAGTTTTTTAATGCCTCTAATGTGATTGTTAAACAAGAAACTATTGCGCAAACCAAGGCCTTAACACAACTTACCTCTGCGGGCAGTGTAAATACAGTGTACACCGAGCCGCTTGGTAAAAATTCGTTCTTGATTTTCAATTATAAAATTGGATTAGCAGGAAACAACTCGGAACGAAACACATTTGATACAAAAGCGGGACAGCCAAAAATTAAAGTAGATACTTTAAGCAACCATTTTAAATTTAATACGGTTAATAACAGTGGAAATATCAGTTACCGATATGCGGTTAAAAAAGTAAACTTTAATATTGGAACAGGTGTTGGTTCGGCAAATTATACTATGTTTGATTACGCGACAAATGCAAACAGGTCTATTAACTTTACCAATTTTATTCCATCTGCTACTTTTAATTTTACACCCAAGCAGCAAAAAAAACTGATATTTAGTTATGTAGGAAATACACAAAATCCAAGCCTACTTCAAATTCAGCCCATTATAGACAATACCGATCCGCTTAATATAAGTGTAGGTAATGCCAATTTAAGACAGTCATTTACCAATAGATTTTCATTCAACTATAATAGTTTTAAAGTAATGAAAAGTAAGTACGTGCAGCTCAATGGTAGTTTTTCAAACACCAATGATGCCATTACAACCGCTTCAACCATTGATGCTTTTGGTAAATCTGTTAACCAGTACGTAAACGTTGATGGTAACTACAATTATGGCGCCGGGTTTTATTACAATTTTGAACTCTATAAGGGTATTAACTTTGGAATGAATACAGGTATCAATGGTGGCAGGTACAATAATATTGTAAATGGAATTAAAAATACAAACGACAATATATCTTCTAGGTTTAGTGTCGAATTGTCTTATTGGGGCGATAAAAAAGTAAATTTTTGGAGTAGTTTTGAGGCTTCCAATAATAAAACAGTATCTAGCATTAGACCAGGCGCTTCAACTAACTTTTGGTCGTACCGCAATAATTCAAATGTTCAACTCAAATTTAAAAAAGCTAAGTTTTTCATCGACTTGAGTACAGATATTACAGTGTATCAAAAATCTGCGGCATTCCCGAGTCAGCGTAATATATTTTTAGTGCACCCTTCTATGCGTAAAGTGATTTCTAAAGATGACAAGTGGGAAGCTAAACTTATGATCTACGATATATTCAATCAAAACCAATTTGTAGACAGAAATATCACAAGTAACTTTATATCTGAAACTGCGAACAACGGAATTAGACGTTATGCTTTATTTAGTATCGTCTATAATTTTTCAAAAAATGGTAAGCCTGTTTCTATGGGCTGGTAATTTTACAATATCCTTAATTTGATTTTATGAGAATTCTTTATATCGTTATTTTATCTTTTTTTGTTGGAGCAAGTGCTGCTCAGGTGAATTTTGTGAAAGCTGGTGCCATTTCGTATGAGCGCCGTATTAGCCAGTTTGCTGCGCTTGGTAATTCGGAAGACGATTCCAATATGTGGATGAAAGAACTTAAAAAGCAGTTTCCAAAAGTGGTAGCGGATAATTTTACGTTACAGTTTAATAGTAAAGAAAGCTTTTATTATTTAACCAAAGAAAATTCGGATAACAAGTATATAAATATGTTATTTAAACCTTCCGAAACAAATTACGTGAACCAAAAGCACGAATTAGGTACGGTTACAAGTGCTGCGAACATTTTTGAAAATACGTACTTAGTAAATGACAGTCTAGTCAAATACGAATGGAAAATTACTGGTGAGGTTAGAGATATTGCAGGTTTCGAATGTAAAAAAGCGGTAACTAAAATTTGTGACTCGGTAGTGGTAGTGGCTTTTTATACCGATCAAATTCCGGTGCAAGCAGGTCCCGAAAATTTTAACGGGTTACCAGGAATGATACTAGGTATTGCAGTGCCCCGTTTAGGCACCACTATTTTTGCAACCAGTATTTCTTTACAAGCTGCACCCAATTATGTTTTGCCAACACTTAGCAAACCTAAAAAATCAACCATTAAGCAATTAGATGCTGACCTATTAAAAACCACCAAAGACTGGGGTAAAGAAGCGGCCGCTATTTTGTGGTTCTTAAAACTCTAGCCTAGCCCGCCTTTCCCTCTGTACAGTTTAACCGGTTTATCTAGGGTTACTTTTAATACGGTGATATACTTGTCTAATGTAGTTGCTGGAACATCTATGTAAACAAGCCCCGGTACTGGACTCCATGAAATCTTTCCTACCACTTTTGATTTTAATGTTGCGCCGTTTCCTAGTACCTCTATCGATATGATTTTATTGTCTAAGCCCTTCACCATAACTGGCCCACTTGTTTTACCATGTAAGAATAAATACAGCGTGGTAGAATCTTTAGATAAAGTAGTAGGTCCATAAAAGTGGCCTTGTGGAATACCACCAATGGTATTAAATATAGCACTGCCATTTCTTTTATTCCATGCACCTAGTTCCTTTAAAATATGTACTTGCTCGTCCGGGATGGTACCATCTTGTTTAGGTCCAATATCTAATAATAAGTTGCCGCCATTTGAAACGGCGTCTACAAAAATAGAGATCACTTCGTAAGGTGTTTTCCAGTTGGTATCTGATTTTCTGTAACCCCAATTATCATTGGTTGTCATACAAAGCTCCCACCATTTAAAACTAGGTCTTGTAACTGGGAAATTTTGTTCTGGTGTTTCATAATCGCCATAGCCTTGTAAACGGCCGTTGATAATGGTTGCAGGGTTGCGTGCCAATAAATTAGCCCTTACTTTACTGCTTTCCCACTCTTCAGCACTATGTTCCCAATCACCATCAAACCACCATAAATCTGGGTTAAACCTTGTAGATAGTTCTGATAATTGATTTTGAAAAAATCCTTGAAATTTTTTCCATCGCGCTGGTTCATTGGCTACTTTATACCTGCTGCTATCTTTTAAAAATCCTGGATAATCAGGATGGCTCCAATCGATAAGTGAAAAATAAGCACCTACTTTAATATTGTTTTTACGTAGTGCATTAACGAGTGGATCAATCAAATCTCTTTTTGCAGGCGTATTTCTAATAACATCATAATGTTTTTCTTTGGTGTCCCACAGTGCAACACCATCATGGTGTTTGGTGGTGATAACGGTGTAACGGGCACCTGCTTCTTTAAATAAATTGGCCCAAGCTGTAGGATCATATTTACTGGCAGTAAATCCACTTAACTGACTCATGTATGCGGGCCAGGTTACTTGTTTGTTGTGAAAACTCCAACTCTCTGAAACGTCGTTCACTGCATAAATTCCGTAGTGAATAAAAATGCCAAGTTTAGCATCTTCAAACCAACCCATTTTTTGCTGAATACTGTCTTGGTTAATTTTACTTTGTGCATTTGTGTTAGTTGTAATAAGTGTTACAAAAAGTAAAACTGCAAAATAGGTTGCTAAGTTTTTGTAAAAACGTTTCATAGATGATTGTTTGTAGTACTAAAAATCGACTATTTTTAATCGATACCTCACTTTATTTGAAAAAATATTTTTATCTTATCAGCTGATATTCAATTTGAATCTATTTGAATTGTTCCTGCTATTATTTTAACCCAATCTATTGATATGCCTCGTTTTACTATTGTCCTTACCGCTTTATTTTTGTTCATAGCAAATAGCTTGAGTGCTCAATTGCAAAAAAGCAACCTTGAATTTTTAAGTTTACCTACTAGATGGGATGAGTCATTACCACTAGGTAATGGAATGCTTGGAGCGATGGTTTGGCAAAAAGAAAATCAGTTGCGTTTTTCGTTAGACTGTGCTGCACTCTGGGACGAAAGGCCTATGAAGGATTTGCACCGAAATGAATTTAGTTTTAAATGGGTAGAAGAGCAGTATCAAAAAAATAATTACGCAGCGGTTCAAAAACTTTTTGATGCGCCCTACGATAGAGAACCGGCACCTAGTAAAATACCAGGCGCGGCTTTACAATTTGATACACGTAATTTAGGTAATGTTACTAGCGCCCAATTAGATATTTCAAAAGCTTTGTGCACTGTTAAGTGGACTAGAGGGGCTGAGCTACAAACATTTGTAGATGCAAACAGGCAACTTGGGTGGTTTTCATTTTCAAATATCTCTGATAGCGTTGCGCTACAATTAATAGCACCAGCCTATGGCGGTAAAGCAAGTGCTGGTGGCGATGTGGTAGGTGGTGATGACCTCTCTAGGCTTGGTTATACGCAAGGGACTATAGCGCGGAGGCCTCATGAAATGGTCTATCAACAAATAGGTTGGGGTGGGTTTTATTACACCGTTAAAGTAAAGTGGTGGTATACAAATAAAAATACACTCAATGGTGTATGGACCATTATTGCAAAAGGAGATGATTCAAAAGCCTATCAAAATGCGAATGCCAATTCATATGCTGTTCAGTTACTTGCACATAGTAAATGGTGGCAAAATTATTGGTCTTCATCTAGTATTCAAGTGCCGGATACGCTACTTAACAAGCAGTGGTATTTAGAGCAGTATAAATTTGGATCCACTTCTCGTAAAGGCGCACCGCCCATTTCTTTGCAAGCCATTTGGACCGCCGATAATGGAAGACTTCCGCCATGGAAAGGAGATTTTCACCACGATTTAAATACCCAAATGAGTTACTGGCCAGGTTATACGGCCAATCATTTGGTAGAGTCTAGTGTGTTTACAGATTACCTAGACGCGCATAAAAACAACTATAAGCGCTATACCGAGTTGTATTTTAATACCAAGGGGCTTAATGTACCTGGGGTAACAACACTTGATGGAACTGAAATGGGTGGATGGATTCAGTACGCACTATCGCCAACCATTAGTGCTTGGTTGTCTCAACATTTTTATTGGCAGTGGAAATATAGCATGGACAATCAATTTTTAACCACAAAAGCATATCCATGGTTTAAAGAAGTAGCAACCTATCTAGAAAGTATTACGCGCATGGATGCAGCTGGAAATAGAATATTGCCTTTAAGTTCAAGCCCAGAAATTCATGATAATAGTAAGGATGCATGGTTTACAACCAATACCAATTATGATTTGTCTTTGATGAAATATGTTTTTGAAAAAGCGGCAGAAATGGCCACCGTTTTAGGTAAGCAGCAAGAAGCACTTCACTACAAAAAAATACTAGGACAGTTTGAGCCTTTTATAGTTTCTACAAAAAGTGAATTGATGTTTTCAAAAGACCATGCGTATACCAGTTCGCACCGTCATTTTTCCCATACGATGGCAATTTTTCCATTGGGCTTGTACCAGTGGAAAAATAACGCGGATAAGCCTGTAATGAAAGCTACCATTGATTTGTTAGACAAAATAGGACCTTCTAATTGGTGCGGTTATTCGTATGCATGGCTTGGTAATTTAAAAGCGCGCATAGCAGATGGTGAAGGTGCACAAAAAGCACTTCAAATATTTGCAAAAGCATTTTGTGCTGGCAATAGTTTTCATTTAAATGGCGATCAAACCAAAGAAGGGTATTCTAGTTTTACCTACCGTCCATTTACCCTAGAAGGAAATTTTGCATTTGCCTCTGGCGTTCAGGAAATGCTATTGCAATCGTATCAGGGGTTTGTTGAAATATTTCCGGCCATACCTGGGGCTTGGTCTTCTGTTTCATTTAATCAGTTAAGAACAGAAGGCGCTTTTTTAGTGAGTGCAAAAAAACAAGATGGTAGCGTAAAAATGGTAAAGATTATATCAGAAAAAGACGGCGTATTACTTTTGAAAAATCCCTTTGGTGCCCATGCTAAATACAAGGTTACTTTAATGGGCGCCGTACAAAAAAATAGTGAGGAGGAAGGTATGCTTCGTTTTGATTGCAAAAAAGGAGCAACCATTACCATGCGCTTACCTTAACCGTGTAATGCTATTTATATAAAAAGGCTCCCATTGGGAGCCTTTTTATATGTTGGTGCGGATGGAGGGGGTCGAACCCACACGCCTCGCGGCGCTAGATCCTAAGTCTAGTGCGTCTGCCAATTTCGCCACATCCGCATCCTTTGCCTAGCAAATTTTTACATTTGCCGGGCTGCAAAAGTAGGGTTTCTATTGATTTATAGGTAGGGTTTACCGTATTTTTTTTCTAGCCTAGCTTTCTCTTCTAGATCTGCCAGCTGGGGCCGTTGAATGACGCCTTGGGTCGCCGCCTCTAAAAGAACGTCTTTCCCCGCTATTATTGCCGTTTCTGCGGTCTTTAAAGCCACCACCGCCCTTTACAGAGCCTGAATTTTGCTTACCCGCTTTTTCCTCAGCAAATGTGAGTACCCAGGGGTGCTCCTTAACTTCTGGTATGCTTTGTGCAATTAGTTTTTGAATGTCTTTTAAGTACGCTTTTTCTTCTCCATCACAAAAAGAGATGGCAATTCCGGAGGCACCTGCTCTTCCCGTTCGGCCAATACGGTGTACGTATGTTTCGGCGATATTTGGCAGTTCATAATTAAAAACGTGTGATAATTGATCCACGTCAATACCTCTTGCAGCAATATCGGTAGCTACCAGTATTCTTAAAGCGCCGGTTTTAAAATCTGTCAATGCTTTTTGACGCGCATTTTGAGATTTATTACCATGAATGGCTGCAGCATTTTCGCCAAGTTTAATGAGGTCTTTTACCACTTTATCGGCACCATGTTTTGTTCTTGTAAATACAAGGGCTGTTTTAATGCCAGCATCTTGTAATAAATGTGCGAGTAATAATTTCTTATTGCCCTTGTCTACATAGTATACCGATTGTTCAATTTTTTCGGCAGTAGAAGATACCGGAGTGATTTCTACTTTAACAGGATTGTTTAAAATACTATTGGCCAATTGTCCAATTTCTGGGGGCATGGTAGCAGAGAAAAATAAGGTTTGTCTTTTAGCAGGAAGTTTTGCAATTACTTTTTTAACGTCATGGATGAAACCCATGTCTAGCATGCGGTCTGCCTCATCTAGTACAAATATTTCTAGTTGGTTTAATTTAATATAACCTTGTTGCATTAAATCTAATAACCTGCCTGGTGTCGCAATTAAAATATCAACACCACGTCTTAGCATAGACACTTGAGGAACTTGTGAAACACCACCAAAAATAACGCTATGGCTAAGGCCTGTTTTTTTTCCGTAGGCTCCAAAACTTTCATCTATTTGAATCGCTAACTCACGCGTTGGTGTAAGAATTAGAGATTTAATGCCGTTGTGACTGCTTTTTTTATTGTACAATAATTGTAAAATAGGGATGGCAAAAGCGGCTGTTTTACCAGTGCCGGTTTGTGCACAACCGAGTAAGTCTTTTCCTTCTAATAAAACAGGAATAGACTGTTCTTGAATGGGGGTAGGGTTGGTATACCCTTCTGCTTTAACGGCCTCTAAAATAGGCTCAATTAAGTTTAATTGTTCGAATGATAACATAGTATTATTTAGATATAAAAACACGGGGCATTGGCCGGGTGCTATACAAACTTTCTGTTAAGGACTTGAATTACTTTGTCACTGAAGTGTGATCTAGTCTGATAGGGAGAGAACGTATATGAATACTACAAAGGTAGGTAAAATAAAATTAGTGCCCTTTTAGGACCTTATGCGAACTGAATTAACGCTACAATAGCCTCTAAATAGGCTTTGTCTGTATTGTCAAACTGATCGAGCATATCACTGTCTACATCTAGCACACCAACTACGCTACCGTTATAAAAAAGCGGTACAACTATTTCAGATTTTGAGGCGCTACTGCAAGCAATATGTCCTGGAAATTTTTCGACGTCTGCAACTATAATGGTTTGTTCTGTGGCCCAGCTTGTTCCGCAAACACCCCTACCTTTTGCAATTCTTGTGCAGGCAACTGGCCCCTGGAAGGGTCCTAAAACAAGTTCGGAATTACCGTTACTAGTATTTTCTTTTACGAGGTAAAATCCAACCCAAAACCAACCAAATTGTTCTTTGAGTGCAGCTGCAATATTGGCCAAATTTGCGGTAAGGTCCGGCTCTCCATCAATCAACGCTTTTATTTGCGCTGTTATAGAAATATATTTTTCTTCTTTACTCCCGCTAACAATGTTTAGGTCTTCTGCCATACAAATAGTTTTTGTAATTCCTTTTTTTCGATGCGCGCAATAAGTGCGATATAGCCTACTAATAAAAGCGCGCCGCTGATGGTTTGCCACCAAAAATCGAGCACAAAAATGCAAACCCCTTTATGAAGTAAAAACACAAGTACCGAAATAACCAAATAGGCGATTATTTTTTTAACAGGATAAGGTACTGGGTATACTTTTTGTCCCCAGCTATAACTTATAAGCATCATAGTGCCATAACAAAAGAAGGTAGCCCATGCGCTTGCGATAAAACCAAAGTAAGGTATAAAAATAAAATTCAGCACAATGGTAATCGCTGTTCCAATAAGCGTGATGTATGAACCTGCGGTGGTTTTATCAGTTAATTTAAACCATATACTGAGGTTGTAATAAATGCCTAAAAATATATTCGCAAGTAATAAAATAGGAACAATGCCAATGGCAGAGCGGTAAGCTGGCCCAATTAAATAAGACCAGATAGGTAAAAATAAGGATACCACTAAAAACATAACACTGAGTACAATGACAAAAAATTTAAGTACACGTGCATATATTTTTTGTGGTTCTTGCCCTGCAGCCTGTTTAAAAAAGAAGGGTTCGGCGCCCATTCTAAATGCTTGTACAAACAAGGTAATTAGAATGGAAAGTTTATAACAGGCATTGTAAATACCTACTTGTTCATTTTTATACATTTCTGATCCAGGCAGCCATGCTTTAAGCATCAGCCTATCAAAAGTTTCGTTGATGATGCCGCCAAATCCCACAATTAATAAGGGAAGCGAATAAATCATCATTTCTTTCCAGAGCTTTATGTCAAATATGAACCGCACACTTGCCATTTCTTTGCTTAATAAAAGAAGCGTTATAACGCTTTGAATTAAATTGGCAAGCACTACATACACAATGGGGTTGGTAGAAAAACTAAAAAAGTTTGCGGTCCAACTATTTGGGTTTGCTCCTAATGTACGTGGGCAGTAGTTGATAAAAAACCAAGTAAGTAAGAGGTTTACAAAAATGCCTGCAATATTTACAAACGCATATTTGAGGGGACGCTCTTCTTGACGAAGCTTTGCGAACGGAATTTTATTGAGGGTGTCTATTGCAATAATACCAATAGTGATAAGCGCGATTTGTGGGATATCGGCAAAGCCAATCAGTGCACTAAAGGGCACTCTAAAAATCCATAAAAGTGTAGAGAGTAAAATGGTACTGATAACTATCGAAAAAAAGCTAGTGCTGTAAATTGTTTTTTTATACGCTTCTATCCCTGAAAATCTAAAGTATGCCGTTTCAAAACCATAGGTAAATAATATACTCAAAACAGGAATGGCAGAGTAGAGCAAACTTTGTCTACCAAAATCGGCAGGCGAAACATATTCCGAATAAGTTAAAAGCGGAACGAGTAAATAACCAATAAAGCGGGCAGCAATGGAACTAACTCCATACCACAGTGTTTGACCCGCTAATTTTTTAATACCACTCAATGATTTCTTGTTTTGCTGCTGCTAAAGTAACAAAACCATTTTACTGATGCGCGTGATTGACCATTTTATTATTGATTACCGCTTGTGCTGGTAAAAATGCAGGGTTTGTTAAAGCGCTAGAATCGGTGAGGGTATTTAGAAAAGCAGTAAGCTGGCCTATTTCGAAATTGGATAGGGGTATTTGCCCCGACGTTCTATAATAGTTGAGTACATCAAGCAAAGAATAATAGCGGCCGTCATGCCCATATGGGAAGCTGAGGGCTACATTTCGGAGACTAGGCACTTTAAATTTGAGTGAATCGGCGCTATTGCCGGTAAACCGCGCGCGTCCGTTGTCTTTTAAAATAGGGTCTCTGGTGATGGCTGTGTTTTGATAACTATAATTTGTAAATAGTGGAGGCGTGTGGCAGGACACACATTTTTTTTCAAAAATTTCATACCCTAATTTTTCAGGTAAAATAAAAGAGGCTTCGCCCCGTAATACTTTATCATACTTGCTGTTTGCAGATACTAGGGAAAGTTGAAATTGACTTAGCGCTTTGGTGATTTGATCCATGTTAATTTTTGTCGGACCAAAAGCCGCCGTAAACATTTTTTTATAACCAGGATTGGTGTTTACATGCTTTAATAAGGCCGGAATATTGGCATCCATTTCATCTGTAGAATGAAGGGGCAAAAGTGCCTGTGCTTCTAAGTTGCTCGCCCTTCCGTCATACATCAGTTCCTTTTGCCAAGCGAGGTTAAACAAACTAGGGGCATTGCGGGTGGTTAGGTTGTTAACTCCATGACTGAGTGGGTGATCGTAAGTAGTAAAAGCGGCGGACGGTTCGTGACAAGTGGCGCAGCTAACACTGTTATCGCTACTAAGTACTGGGTCGTAAAATAATTTTTTACCCAGTGCAATGCCCTCTTTTGTAAGTGGGTTTCCATTAAAATTATAGGCTGGTGCTGGCCAACCCTTGGGGCTTGTAAAGCTTATTGGGATTGGTTTGTAGGAAAAAATATGCGTTGCGCTGATGCATAGTGCAGCAAAAGAAAAGATCGTAATTTTTGTTGCCACTGAAATTTTCATACACTTAAATAGATACCCGTTAAAGGTACAAACGTCTTTATTAATATCTTCATGCAAGAAACAATTAAGTAAACCTTATTATGAGAGTTGTTATTCAGCGCGTATTGGAAGCATCTGTGGTTGTAGATGAAAAAGTAGTGGGCTCCATTAAAAATGGCCTACTAGTGCTACTTGGTATCGAAGACGCAGATACGCAGGAGGATATTAATTGGCTTAGTGGAAAAATTGTAGGTCTTCGGCTTTTTGATGATTCGGACGGCGTTATGAATGTATCTGTAAAAGATATTGGAGGCAACATTTTACTGGTAAGCCAGTTTACACTGATGGCTAGCACCAAAAAAGGAAACAGACCTTCCTATATTAAAGCTTCAAAACCACCGGTTGCTATGCCTTTGTATGAGCAAATGATTACTACCTTAAGTAATGAATTAGGTAAAGCGGTGCAAACCGGTATTTTTGGTGCCGATATGAAAGTGAGTTTGATTAATAACGGCCCTGTTACGATAACCATTGACTCTAAAATCAAAGAATAATGACAATTGAAAAAGCACAACAAGACGTAGATGCCTGGATACAAACTGTGGGTGTTCGGTATTTTAATGAGCTTACCAATATGGGTATATTAATGGAAGAAGTGGGAGAGCTTAGTAGAATACTCGTGCGTAAATATGGCGAACAATCTTTTAAAGCCGGCGAGTCTGATAAAGATATGTCAGATGAAATGGCCGATGTGTTGTGGGTGCTTATTTGCCTTGCCAATCAAACCGGTGTAGACCTAACAAAAGCCCTCGAAAAAAACTTTGAAAAGAAAAACAATAGGGATGCCACAAGGCATTTAAATAATGAGAAATTAAAATAACGTTCGGTTATAACCATTAAAAAAGGCGCGCTTGAAAAGCGCGCCTTTTTTTGATCAAAGCCCAATATTATTTGCGCTTAAAAATACTTTTTTCTTTTACCATTTTTTCAATATCAGCAACGGTTCTTGGTGAAGAAGCTGATAAGTTTTGATGACCAGTTGGAGTAATTAAAATATCATCTTCAATTCTTACACCAATGCTCCACCACTTTTTATCGCAGTTGCTTCCTGGTGGAATGTAAACGCCTGGCTCCACTGTTAATACCACGCCCGGATCTAGGGTGCGAGGTCCCATATCGTGTACATCTAAACCTAAATGGTGTGATGTGCCGTGGGGGAAGTATTTGCGCGCTTCTGCTTCTGTTTTTACAATACCAAGTGCAACAAGTCCTTTGTTAACAACGGCTCTAGCTGCTGCATCAACAGCGGCAAAAGGTGCACCTGGCTTACATGCCGCGATACCTGCGTCTTGGGCCGCTAGTACTAGTTCATAAATAATTTTTTGTTCCGGAGAAAACTTACCGTTAGCAGGAACCGTTCTAGTAACGTCTGCAGTGTAACCATGGTATTCGGCAGCACAATCGCTTAATAGTAAATCACCATCGTTCATTAATTTCAGATTGGTGACATAGTGAAGCACACATGCGTTTTCGGCAGCGCCCACAATACTTGGATAGCCTGGGTATTCGGAACCATTTGTTTTAAAATGATATTCCATAATGGCTTGTGCTTGATATTCTGTCATGCCTGGTTTAATAGCGCGCATCACGTCGTTGTGACCTTCACAACTAATAGCAGCAGCTTTAGCAATCAGTGCAATTTCTTCTGGTTGTTTGATACCTCTTAAGCCAGATAAAATAGCTTGTAAACTGCGTGTAGCAACTGGTTTTTTTGTTGCAGCAATCGCACTATCAACAATAGTAGCCATGCGGGTTAAAGGATCTACACTTCTTTTATACGTCGAAAAAATATCTTCGTTTTTATAGGCTGTAAATACAGAATCGATTGTTGAAAAATCGATGGTGTTGGCGCTAAATTTATCGTTGATAAAAACGTTGGTAATTTTATATTTTTCTTGCACGCCTTCTACGCCTAAAATTTTTCCCGTCCATAATTCTCTTTGTGGATCACGGTTTTGAACAAAAATAAATTCGGTACCGGTTTTATCTAGTATTGTTACAGGCTGCTTGAATAAAAGAAGCACTGCATTGGGCTCTTCGAGACCCGTAAAATAATAGAAGTTTTTACTTTGGGAATATTGAAAATCAACATCATTGTTTCTTACACGCACCTGCGATGCAAAGAAAATACCCACGCCATTTGCAGAAAGCTTTTCTTTAAAAGCGGCCCTGCGACCTGCATGGAACTCTGGTGTTAAATAATCATTTGGATACAGGGTAGTTTGCTGTGCAAAAACCAGTAGTGGCGCCATAAAGGTGAGCACCCACATCATCACTTTCTTTTTATTCATTGTATTTTAATTTATCCCGTTAAAGCTATAGGATTTCTTTGAGGAAGAGAAAAAAAATGGATAAAGGGGCTAAAGCGCCTTTTTTAGGGAGAATGGCTTATTTTTGCCCCGTATGAGTAAGCCCGCGTTAACCCCACAAGAAAATAATTTTCAGGCCATTATATCGCATGCCAAAGAGTATGGATTTGTGTTTCCTAGTAGTGAAATTTATGATGGATTGAGTGCCGTATATGATTACGGTCCGTACGGGTCTGAACTCAAAAAAAATATCAGGGATTATTGGTGGCATAGCATGACCCAGATGCATGAAAACATTGTGGGTATCGACGCAGCCATTTTTATGCACCCAACCACCTGGAAGGCGAGTGGGCACGTAGATAATTTTAGCGATCCGATGATCGATAATAAAGACTCTCAAAAGCGCTACCGCGTAGACCATTTAATTGAAGCCAAAGCCGATAGTTTACGTGCGGCCGGAGCGACAGCGGAGGCCGATGCCCTCATAGCACAAATGGACCAGCTTTTAGCTGCCGAAAATTTTGAAGCCCTTAAAAATGTATTAACAGAACAAAAAATAACCTGTAGCGTAAGTGGCACGTCTAACTGGACAGATATTAGACAGTTTAACCTCATGTTTGATACACAGTTAGGATCTGTGGCTGAAGATGCAAACACTATTTATTTGAGACCAGAAACAGCGCAGGGTATTTTTGTAAACTTTTTAAACGTGCAAAAAACAGCACGTATGAAAGTACCTTTTGGTATTGCACAAACGGGTAAGGCTTTTAGAAATGAAATTGTTGCCCGTCAATTTATATTTAGAATGCGTGAGTTTGAGCAAATGGAAATGCAATTTTTTGTTCGTCCTGGCACACAAATGAAATGGTACGAATATTGGAAAGAAGCACGTTTACAATGGCACACCGATTTAGGAATGCCTGCTAGTAAATATCGTTTTCATGACCACGTTAAACTCGCGCACTACGCAGATGCGGCGCTTGATATTGAATTTGAATTTCCGTTTGGATTTAAAGAATTAGAAGGAATACATTCTCGTACCGATTTTGACTTAACCAGACACCAGGAGTTTAGTAAAAAGAAGCAACAATATTTTGACAACGATATTGATGAAGCAACCGGAAAGCCTTATGGCAACTACATTCCGTACGTTGTAGAAACTTCTATTGGGCTTGACCGTATGTTTTTAGCAGTACTGAGCAACGCTTACGAAGAAGAAAAAATAACCAAAGAAGACGGTACCACAGACGAACGCGTGGTGCTTCATATTCCAGCAAAAATTGCACCTGTTAAACTAGCCATTTTACCACTTGTTAAAAAGGATGGACTTCCTGAAATTGCCCGTGAACTCATGGATAGTTGCAAGGGTCAGTTCAAATGTTTTTACGAAGAAAAAGATGCGATTGGAAAACGTTACCGCAGACAAGATGCCATTGGTACACCGTTTTGCGTAACCATCGATCACCAAACGAAAGAAGACCAAACGGTTACCATTCGTTACCGTGATGCAATGACGCAGGAGCGTATACACATCAGTAAAGTAAAAGAGATTGTGTTAGCGGGAATCGCTTAAACATAATCAGCTACGCTGTATTGCAAATCTTATCCGTAGATTTCTAGATGGATGTCTTTTTTGTCGTAACCAGCTGCCATGATACGCTGCTTGGCTTCGTCGATCATGTTTTTCCAGCCACACAAATAAAATTGCGACGGATTTTTATCCGCTAACAACTGCTCGTAAACGCCGTGCACATAACCCTTAGAGGCACCATCAGGCACTATGTCTTCTCTAGAAAAAACAGGGTGGTAAAAGAAATTATTTTCTAGTGTTTCGAGTGTCTTTAATTCGGGTGCATATAAACAGTCTCCCATTTTTCGACAACCAAATATCAAGTGAATATTTTTGTGTGCGATTTTTTGTTGATGTATCCAGTTTACCATGGATCTAAATGGTGCAATACCCGTACCGGTACAAATTAAATACAGGTCTTTATCGAGTGTTTCAGGTAGTGTAAACACACCCACAGGCCCTCTTAAGGTAATAGTACTCCCTACCTTTATTTCATTGAATAAATACGGTGTGCCAAGGCCTCCTTCTAGTAGTACAATTACGAGTTCTATAATATTTGTGCCATCTGGCGCGGATGCAATGGAATAGCTGCGCCAGCGCTTATTTGTTTTTTCGTGAATGGGTAAGTCAAGTGTAACAAACTGCCCGGGCTTAAAACTAAAACTGTCTAGCTCTGGAATTTGAATCCAAAAACGCTTGGTACTTTCCGATGCGTCTTCAATTTTGATGACCGTTCCAGTGCGCCAAGGCTCTAACATAGTTTTACTCTTTGACACAATTTAAATGAATGTGACCGAACTATGAAAAATAAGTTGCGCAGCGGAAAGTGCTAATAAGCGAGCTGGGCGTAATTGTGTTAAACTGCGCGAACTAGAACGATAATAAATGAGCTGGGCATTATTGTATAAAACTAGGCAAGATAAGTTGCGCGAAAAAATTTTGGACAAAAAAAATCCGAGGGCGAAGCCCTCGGATTTTCCAATCTAAAAAATTCTAAAAAAAAATTCCTTAAAAAATTCGAAATATTATTTAGGATCTAACGACAACTTAATGGTTTGCGCTAAATCTGCTAAATGCATTTTGGTCATTTTGTCTGAAGTGGTTGCCATTGCAGCGTTTACAGTGCCTTTAAGGGCTACTAATTGCGCGCGTGCAATACTATTTACATCACTACGGCTATTGTAACCAGATCCGTAAGGATTGTTACCACCACCGCCGCCACCAAAGCTAATGGTAATGCCACCAGCACTTGATTTAGGGTTAATGATTGCATCTAATTTATCTACGTAGCTTTTTTGTAACATTCTACGGTAGGTTTCAACTGCTTTACCAGACTTTAATTCAACAAATAAATCGTTTTGTAAATCGTTGATCATTTCAGTAGCAGCGTATACTTTGTCTGCACCAAAACGGTCTACGTTCATTTGCATACGGTGTAAGCGGTCTGTGCTTAACATAGAAGCTAAAGCACTTTCTTGCGCACCTGCAATTGGATCAGAAGAACCAGGAACATTTATTTTATCCCAAATTCTTTTGTCAATTAACCAAGTTGGTGTTTGGAATAATTGTCTATTCAAAAATCCAAGTGCATCTTTTTGATGCTGCTTAGGTGTTGGCTCATAAACAGATACACCACTTGCAGATGTTTGGAATGTTTCATACACACCACCAACATTGCGGCTTACATGTCCAACGTATCTTCTAAATTGGCCTAGTAATTGACCATAAATAACAGCTACGTTTTCGTTTAAATCACCTTCTTCTGTTGTATAATCAGGAAGTTTTGTAAGTAAACGTTGTAAGTTTTTGACACCATAATCACTTGCTTTTACAGCATTGTCGCTTAAGTCTTCAGACTGGCTGCGTGGATCTTGTTGGTTGCCACCTTCGTAGGTACCAAACCAAGCACGAGGGTTTGCTTTAAGTGTTTCAGTAATTAACTTGTTGCTCGCTAATTTAGTTTCTTCTTCGTTGTTACCAGCGATGAAACCATAGCCCCAACGAATCGCCCATAAATCGTAATCTCCAATGCGAGGGTATAAACCTGCTTTAGAAATATTGTCTTCTGGTTGTGCTACATAGTTAAAACGAGCGTAGTCCATAATAGAAGCCGTGTGACCGTTCGCTTCTACCCATGTTTTATCACGTAATTTTTCTACCGGAGTTTTGCTACTGCTACCCATGTTGTGTCTTAAACCTAGAGTATGTCCTACTTCGTGTGAAGAAACGAAACGAATTAAATCGCCCATTAAATCATCATCATATTTCATACTACGTGCACGTGGATCAACCGCTGCAGTTTGAATCATGTACCAATCGTGTACAAGTTTCATAACGTTGTGGTACCAGCCAATATGGCTTTCTAAAATTTCTCCACTGCGTGGATCGTGAACGTTAGGGCCATATGCATTTTCTGTTTCAGAAGCAAAATAACGCACTACAGAATAACGCGCATCTTCTAGGCTCATCGTGGTATCATTTTCTGGCCACTCTTTACCTACAACTGCATTTTTGAAACCAGCTTGTTCAAAAGCTTTCTGCCAGTCGTTGATACCTAAAATTAGGTGCTTACGCCACTGCTTTGGAGTTGCTGGATCGATGTAATAAATAATTTGTTTTTTAGGCTCAACGAGTTCACCTTTTTTCCATTTTTCAACGTCTGCATCTTTTGGCTCTAATCTCCAACGTACTGCAAATTCTTTGTTCTCAACTTTTTGTTGGTTGTCGCCAAACACAACATAATCATCTGTGAAGAAACCTACACGCTTGTCTGCAATCCTTGCTGCCATTGGCGTTGCAGGAAGTAGGAGTAATGAAGTATTCAATTCAATAGTAATCGCATTGTTGCCATTAGCTGTAGGAATCGATGCAGTTGGAGCTGGGCTCGCACCACCAAATCCACCTCCAGCTGCCGAAGAACCAAATGTTTTTACGGTTCTAATTTCGGTATTAATAGGGTAGCTAGAAATCTTGTCAATATAAGATCTATCTGCAGAAATTTGCGTTAAGCTTAATGAGCGTTTTACTTGAGAACTAACACTTACTAAAGGGTTATCACCTTTAAAATAATCAGTTACGTCAATCACCACACCGCTGCTATCTTTTGAGAAAGCTGCAATAGGGAAAGCTGCTGCAATAGCATTTAAGTTTGAATTGGTAACAGCCTTGTAAATATCATCTGTTGGATTCGCATTGCTAATAAGAGCAATACCACGTAAAAAGATATTACTGCTTGGTCCTTTTTCAAAAGCCATGGTTTGTTGGTTGGCAATTTCACCACCATATACACCACGTCCACCACCTACAGCAGGTACTTTAATATAACGGGTTACTGCTAAAATTTGACGGCCCATTAGGCTATTAGGAATTTCAAAGTAGTATTTGTCCTCTACCTTATGTACGGTAAATAAACCTTTTTGTGAAACTGCTTTTGAAGTAATTACATCTTTAAAAGCTTTTGGAGCTTGACGTGCACCTGCCATACCTGCCATACCAGCCATGCTTGGCATACCAGCTCTAGCACCTGGTGCTTGCGCGGTGTCTCTTTGTTGTGCGGTTCCCATTGTTGAAACAAGGAGCGCCGCCGCGATAAAATAGTTTTTCATTGGTTGTATTAGTTATTGAATAATGCTTTAAAGATAGGGCTCACATGCATTCGGTCCACGATTTTTTGGACGAACTTGGATGAATGGCAAAATAAATTAAACAAATCGGTGAAAAATTGTGGATTTCGAGGTAATAATGGGCTAGTACTGAGTTATTTAGCCTTTACTAACAGCGGGTCAAATTAATTTTTTGTAACCAAATTTGGCTATTTCAATAAATTAACTAATTTGTAAGCCCCTAAGGGTTTAATTGAAGAAGTTTTATTTTTAAAACGTTTTTTTTTATTAGCATTGTAGGGACAAATTTTTAAATCGGTTTTAATTATTTAAAAAACAAAAAATCTATCGAATCATGGCTGAGACAAAACCAACTGCAACAGCTGCAAAAACGAATGCAACTGCACAACCTAAAAAGAGCAGTAACTTAATCGCAACAATCGCTCCAATTGCTTGTATTATTGGCGGTTACCTTATTTGGCGCGTACTACTAGGAAGCGCTTCTAACTTCACAACGCCTGATCCTGATGCTAGCCATTGGTTTTGGCCTAACCACCAAGGACCAAAAGGAACTTTTACAAAAATGTATGAGGGTGGTATCATTGTACCTATCCTTATTGGTTGTTTTTTAATTGTATTATTTTTCGTTATTGAAAGATTATTAACTGTTAACAAAGCTTCTGGTACTGGAAATATTGCTGAGTTTGTACGTAAAGTACAATTTCATTTAGCAAACAAAGACGTTGAAAAAGCGTTAGCTGAGTGTGACAAGCAACAGGGTTCTGTAGGTAACGTAATGAAAGCAGGTCTTAAGAAATACAAAGAAATGATTTCTAACACAGAGCTTACTACAGATCAAAAAGTATTAAATATCCAAAAAGAAGTAGAAGAAGCAACAGCACTTGAACTACCTATGTTAGAAAAGAACTTAGTATTCTTATCTACTATCGCATCTGTAGCAACCTTATTAGGTCTATTGGGTACGGTAATGGGTATGATTCGTTCATTCTCTAAATTAGGAGACGAAGGTGGTGGAGAAGCTGCTCGTGAACTTTCTCAAGGTATCTCTGAGGCCCTATACAATACGGCTTTAGGTATTGGTACTTCTGCAGTAGCGATCATCATGTACAACGTATTTACGACTCGTATCGATGCAGTTACTTACGGTATTGATGAGTCTGGTTTCACATTAACACAAAGCTTTGCTGCAAACTACAAATAGTTGATATCAACTATTTGTAAAGCACAATGTTTTGAATTTTAATCTGAGAACCTAATAAATTATTAACAATGGGAAGAGCCAAATTACCACGTAAGAGCACCAACATAGACATGACGGCTATGTGTGATGTGGCGTTCCTTCTATTGTCGTTTTTTATCTTAACAACAAAGTTTAAACCTGCCGAAGCAATCGCAGTTACCACACCAAGTTCGGTAGCAGCAAAAGTAGCTCCAGATAAAGACGTTGTTTTGATAACAATTGACAAAGACGGGAAAGTTTTTCTTACGATGGATAATGAACAAATTAAAGAAGTAGTGGCTAATACACTAAATACCACCATGAATCTTGGCGTAGACGTTAATGCGTTTAAAAAAGCTGGATTTTTTGGTGCACCGTTTAGCGGCCTTGCTTCATTCCTTCAAATCCCTGAAGAAAAACGCAAAGGAGACCTGTTACCAGGTATTCCAGTAAAAGATTCTGCAGACAATCAATTAAATACTTGGGTACGTGTTATTAAAGATGCGTATTTAGGTAAAAAAATGAATCTTTTAGTAAAAGGCGATAATGCTTCAAAGTTCCCTGCATTTAAAGCGGTGATCGATGCTTTCAAAAAGAACGACGAACAGAAGTTCCAAATGGTAACCAATCCAGAAAGTGTTCCAACCGGTTCTGAATTATGGAAACTTACTATGGCGGGTGAGAAGAGAGAAGAATAGACAATATATCATTCACGAAAATTAAATGCTACTATCATGGCAGAAATGGATACATCGAGTGGCGGGGGTCATAAAAAGGGCCCCGGGGTCAAAAAAGGGAAGAAGCTATCTACCCGCGTTGACCTAACACCCATGGTTGACTTGGGTTTTCTACTCATTACATTTTTTATTTTCACCACAACCATGAGCCAGCCAACTGCGCTGAAACTCATGTTGCCAAAGGATGCAGATAAGCCAGAAGAACAAAATAAAGCCAAAGAGTCAGGTGTTATCACACTTTTATTAGGGAAAGACAATACTGTTTTTTACTACGAAGGTCAACTAGACAACACTGCTTCTAACTTTAAGTCTTCAAACTTCTCTGGGATTCGTGAAGTGTTGCTTGATAAAAAAAGCCGCACACCCGAAAAGGATTTGGTAGTGGTGTTAAAAGCATCTTCTGAAAGCACGTATAAAAACGTGGTTGATATCTTAGACGAAATGACTATCAACGTGTTAAAGCGTTATGCATTAGTTGATATATCAAAACAAGAAGAAGAGCTCGTTAAAATATCTGTTGCAAACGCTGCACCAGCAAACTAATTATTTAAAGAAGAACCGATCATGGACGTAAATAAAATATTAACAGCGGATATCCTCGATATTATATTTGAGGGTAAAAATAAAGCGTACGGTGCTTATGATTTAAGACGCACCTACGAAAAGCGTGTCAAAATTGCCCTCGCTGGTACTTTTGCCATTTGCCTTCTTTTGTTCGTTGGTTCTATCATTGCTAATTCATCTTCTAAAAGCAAAGCACAAATTATTGTTGAAGACGTTAATTTGGAAAATGTAAAAGAGGAAAAAAAGCCTGAACCACCGCCACCGCCGCCACCACCAAAACAAGAGCCTCCAAAAATCGAAATGGCAAAATTCACCCCTCCAAAAATTGTGAAGGATGAAGAAGTAAAGCCTGAAGATGAAATCAAAGAGGTTGAAAAATTGGAAGACACTAAAATTGGTACCATTAACCAAGAAGGTGCTAAAGATGACGGTATCGTAGCGCCACCAGAAAAAAGTACTGGTACGGTAGAAGCACCAAAAGAAGAAGATTACGATAAGGTATTTACCGTGGTACAAATCCCTGCAGAATTCCCTGGTGGACTTCCTGCTTGGGCAAAATACCTAGAGCGTAACCTTAACCGTGATTTACCAGTTGATAATGGAGCACCTCCCGGGAAATACACAGTTATTGTATCATTTATCGTTGATAAAAACGGCGGTATCTCTGAAGTACAAGCAGAAAATGACCCTGGTTATGGAACTAAAGAAGAAGCGGTTCGTGTAATTAAAAAAGGACCATCATGGAAGCCAGCCGTTCAAAACGGTAGAAACGTAATTTATCGTCACAGACAATCTATTACATTCATGGTTTCTGAAGAATAATTTGATACGCTCGTATCTATAAAAAGCCACCGAATTTCGGTGGCTTTTTGTTTTCATTCCATTTCGTGTACTTTTGACAAAATTTAAAGCCGGTGGCAAGTCATGTAATAGATTGGGATGATACCATCGTAGCACTTGCTACACCACCCGGTATGGGTGCCATTGGCGTTATTCGGGTAAGTGGCAAACAAACATTTGCATTATTAAACGAATTATTCCCTTCTAAAAATTTATCGGAGCAAGCTTCGCACACAATTGTAGTGGGTTTATTGAAAGACCAAAACAAAGTACTTGATGAAGTGGTGTTGTCTTTATTTAAAGGCCCCAAATCATATACTGGCGAAGACGTTATAGAAATTAGTTGTCACGGATCTGCGTACATAGAGGCGCAAATTATGGCAGCGATAACAGCGCGCGGCGCAAGGCTTGCTAAAGCAGGTGAATTTACACAGCGCGCGTTTTTAAATGGCAAATTAGATTTGGCGCAAGCAGAATCGGTTGCAGATTTAATAGCCAGTAATTCTGAAGCAAGTAAGCGTGCAGCTATTCATACCATGCGCGGCGGTTTCTCCACCGATTTAGCTTACCTGCGTGAGCAGCTTATAAAATTTTCGGCACTTATAGAACTCGAATTGGATTTTGCAGAAGAAGATGTAGAATTTGCTAACCGTTCAGCACTGCACAGTACCGTTAACGAATTGCAGCAAGCTACCCAACAACTTATCAATTCATTTGCATTAGGCAACGTGATAAAAAACGGCGTTCAGGTGGCCATCATTGGCAAGCCCAACGCAGGAAAGTCAACACTGCTCAATGCGCTTTTAAATGAAAATAGAGCCATTGTAAGCGACATAGCGGGCACTACACGAGACACCATCGAAGAAGTGTTAAATATTGAAGGCGTTTTATTTAGGCTTATCGATACAGCAGGTATTCGCACCCAAACCGATGATGTTATTGAACAACTTGGTGTTGCAAAAAGTCTCGAAAAAATGAAAGCCGCTGATTTAGTGGTGTATCTTTTTGATGCGCAAACAACAAGTTTAGAGGACATTCTAATAGTTGCTCAAGAACTAACCTCAACAGGCATCAAGCATGTATTGGTCGCTAATAAAATAGATAGCATTACGCCAGAAAAACTTGCGGAGTTGCAAACGGCCGCTTCCATTGTTTGTATTGCTGCTAAAAATAAACTAGCCATCGATACTTTAAAAACGGCACTTGTACAAAAAGCAGTTGGCGGCGATGTACGAACCGAATCTACGGTGGTTACAAATACCAGGCATCAGGATGCACTGTTAAAACTGCAAGCTTCTTTACAAGATGTATCTGCTGGTTTATCCGCTAAAATCACTGGTGATTTGCTAGCCCTCGATATTAGACAGTGCTTGCATTATTTAGGACTCATTACGGGTGAGATCACCAACGACGATCAGCTCGATTATATTTTCTCTAAGTTTTGTATTGGTAAATAGCAAAATGGACATTTAATGGATGTAAATACTTGGTCATTCAAATAATATTTAAAAGCATGAAAAACGTTGCAGTATGTTTGTTTTTAGCAATCATCGTATTTGTAGGCACTAGTTGTAAAACAACGAATACTGCAATTATTTCTTCTGTTAAAAACCCAAAAAACTCAACTGTAGACGTTCAACAAAAAAAAGATTTTATTTTTCAAAACGGCACAATTGGTTTTAGTAATCAATTTTCTGCTGCCCGTTTAAATGATGTAAAGGCGGTAAATGATGCTACTTATAGTTTGATGGTTTTACCTGAAAACACTCCTATTAATCCTAGCCCATGGTATGCTTTTAAAATCTGGTCTAGCAAAAGTCAGATAGTTCATTTGCAGTTGCTTTACCAGCAGGTTGCCCATCGATACAATCCTAAATCAAGTATTGATGGGAAAAAGTGGAACCGAATTGACGAAATAGTATTAAATGATGATAGCACAGTGGCGTCATTTAAAGTGGCACTTACTGCAAATGATACCACCATCATTGCGGCACAGGAATTAATCGACTTACCGTCTTCCTATGTATGGGTGGATAGTATGGCTAAGCATCCAAAAATGCACAAGCAGGTTATTGGAAATAGCATCAACAACAACCCGATATTTAGTTTACATACGAAAGGGGCATCCGGAAAAGAAATTGTTGTAGTGCTTAGTAGACAGCACCCACCCGAAGTTACAGGCTATAGTGCAATGCAATATTTTGTAAACAAGGTTCTTGATGGTTCGCCTCTTTCAAAAAAATTTCTCGAACGTTTTGAAATGATTGTTATTCCAACCGTTAATCCTGATGGTGTTGATCAGGGTCACTGGCGTCATAATATGGCAGGCGTTGATTTAAACAGAGATTGGGAATTGTTTAAACAGCCTGAAACAAAGGCCATACGTGACTATATGGTAAATACATTGAAAAAGCAGGATGCCAAAATTTATTTCGCTATCGATTTTCATTCGACTTGGAATGATGTGTTTTACACCAACACAGACGATCAACGTTCCAATGCGCCTGGTTTTGTAAATGCTTGGCTTAAGACACTCGAACAAACGATACCAGGGTATAAAATAAATGCAAAGGCATCGGGTAATGGATCAAACGTTTCGAAAGGGTGGTTTGATCGCGAATTAGAAGCAGAGGCTATTACTTATGAGGTTGGAGATAATACCAGTACAGAATTTTTAAAAATGAAAGCAACGATTGCTGCAGAAAAAATGATGGAATTGTTATTACAAACAAAGCCTTTGAAATAAATTGCTATGATCAAAAAGTTACTTTGTATCACCTTCATTGCTATTTCATATTTTGGAAATGCGCAAACAGTTCGCTCTAGTCAATTTATATACGATACCGCTTCTTTTGCGTCATGTCATGCATCTACTATAGTGGAAACACCAAAAGGAATCATGGCAGCATGGTTTGGTGGTAAGTTTGAAGGAGATAAGGATGTTAATATTTATGCAAGTTGGTTTGTAAATAATGCATGGTCAGCCCCTGTTCAAATTGCAGATGGTTTTATTAATGATTCCATTAGGTATGCTTGTTACAACCCCGTTTTATATGTAACATCCAAAAATGAGCTACTACTTTTTTATAAAATCGGACCCAATGTTCAGGGCTGGACGGGTTGGATGAAAAGATCAACCAATTATGGTGCTACCTGGAGCAAGCCAGAACGCTTACCTGATGGCATTTTAGGCCCTATCAGAAACCAACCGTATGAGGTAGGTGACACCATCATATGTCCTTCAAGCACCGAAAAAAATGGGTGGAAAGTACATTTTGAGTATACTGCAGATGCTGGTAAATCTTGGACTAAGGGACCAGACCTAAATGACGCAAATCCTATCACGGGTATACAGCCCGCAATATTGAGGCACAGTGATCAAATTTTGCAAGCACTTACAAGAAGTCAAAATGGAACGGCAAACGAAACCTGGAGTTATGACAATGGAAAAACTTGGACACCCTTACAACAAACAAGTTTAATCAATAATAATTCAAGTATTGATGCTATTACGCTACAAGACGGAAGGCATTTACTAGTTTACAACAATTGTAAAACACCTAGTAGGTCGCCGCTTAATGTGGCTATTTCAAAAGATGGGAAAACTTGGGAGCCCTTGATTGAATTAGAAAATGAAGTAGGTGCCGAATTTTCTTATCCTTATGTTATACAAACAGCAGATCAAAAAATTCATATTACGTATACCTGGAAGCGTAAAAAAATAAAACACGTTGTGTTAGCTGTTAGGTAAGTGCAAAAGTGCAGAAATTTTACGAACCGAGGTTTCATTTTCAACTTCGTTAAATGCGATACTTCCTTTATGGATGCTAGCAATCAGTTTAGTAATGGCGAGACCAATGCCAAGCCCCTGTTGCTCTGCCACATCTCTATGGTGCTGTTCAAATAGGCGGTATTTATTGAGTGCTTCTGCAGTAGTGTGCACGGTATGATTGGTGACACTTATATTACTACCAGTAGCATCTTCAAAAATTCGAACCACAATCGGCGTTCCTTTTTCTGAAAATTTACAAGCATTCTCAATTAGTTCTTTGGTAGCCGTATGAATCAGTTTAGAAAAAAACAAGGGTGGTGTAGGCTCTTCGTATTCGAGGTCTTTGGCTCTGTCGTATTTATGCATCACCGTTTTTATAACGTCAATAATATGATGTGGATCAGGTTCGCCGGTTTCCGGCATTTCTTTTAAGTGTAAGGCTTTTTGAAGCGTATAATAGGTATTTATTTTATCGTAAGTGGTTAATAGACGTTCGGCACTAATTTGTAAATAACTACAAAGGCTTTGTAATTTTTCATTATTAAGGCTAATTGCATTTTCGGCAATGAGGGTGTTAAAATTAATAATGCCATTCATGGGTGTTTTAAATTCGTGACCTACCATGAGTTCAATGGTTTTTTCAAGCAGGGCTGCTTTTTGGTTTTGTAGTTGATTTAATTTTTCATGTTTAGAGAGTCTGGTTTCTATGGCACTGAGTAAATCTTTGCTTTTAAAGGGCTTATGCAAGTAGTCGTCGGCCCCTAAATTCATACCGGTTCGTAAATCGTTGGATTGCACTTTGGCCGTTAAAAAAATAAAGGGTGTAACAAAGGATGGATCTTTTTTTAAAGTGGCAAGTAGTGAAAACCCATCCATTTCGGGCATCATGATATCACAGATAATTAAATCGAAGGGGTTGTGCATGAGTTCCTTTAATCCTGCTGCGCCATTTGAGATGGGAGTTACGGCATAGCCCGCCATTTCAACAATTTCTTGAATAGAGTCTCTAATGTCTTGTTCATCCTCAATAACTAATATCTTTTTCATTCAAATGTATTATAGGGAAAACTAATTAATACCGCTGTTCCTTTATGGATGCTACTTTTTATATGTATTTGCCCAAGGTGCTGTTGTACGAGGTATTGCACTAGCATGAGACCTAGTCCGGTCCCTTCTATGCTTCCTACATTGTTACCTCTAACAAAAGCGGTAAATATTTCTCTTTTATATTTTTCCGGTATTCCAATACCTGCATCAACTACAAGTAGTGTCCATTTGTTTTTTTGGAAACGAATTTGCGCTTTTGGTGCTGGTTTACCGGACGAATACTTGCACGCGTTTGAAAGCAAATTTTCGAAAATTATTTGAAGCATGTTGCTATCGGCAATTTGCACTTTCCCTTCACCTTTTCTAGTTACTACTATATTTCTGCCGTCTTTGTAGGGCATAAATGATTCTGCAGCCACTTTATGTAAAATAGATACCACATTACAACTGCTTAATTGTAGGGCCAGGTTCCCCGATTCAATTTTACTGATGAGTAAAAAGTCGGTGAGTAACTTGGTCATTTTATCTACTTGATGGGTAATTCTAGTGAGGTACTTTGACGCAGCAATGGGTGTATTTTGAAACTGATTGACAGCTTGCATTTCCAGAATTTCGGCACTGGATAAAATAATAGATAAGGGCGTTCTTAATTCGTGCGAAACAAGATTGATAAAATTTGATTTTAATTGACTTAGCCTACGGGCAGCACGTTCTGCTTTCTGATGTCCCTGCTCTGCCCTAATGATATCATTGATATTGGTAAAAAATACGGCTACGTGTAGCTTGTTGGTATTGTAATCGGTAAATTTTGTAAAATGATAGCTTAACCTCACTTTATTTTTTTGAGCGTCTAGTAGCCAGGCCACTTTGTTTGTATGGATGTACTTTTCTGTGGCAGCATAGGATGCAAAATTCTTTAAAAAATGACCGCCACTACTTTTTATAATGTCAAAAACATTTTTTAAATGCATACCTGCTGTTTGTTTCCACATCGGATTTGCGTATGTTAACTGGCCATCGTGGGTGCAAACAATAACAAGTTGTTCCATGGCATCAATTAAGTGCCTAAAGTCTTTTTCACGTTCTATTTGTAGTTTTTCACGATTTCTAATATTGGTAATATTGATACCATACCCAATTACAAAATCATGATGTCCGTTTTGATCCCTTACCGGAAAAAATTTTCGAAGATTACATACTTGTTGGCCCTGTTTATCTTTATTGACTTCTTCAAATTCTACTTGTATGCCTTCTGCTAGCGCTTCTGTAAAGTAGGACCGTCTGTTAATGGCAAGCTCGATGGGTTTGTTAAACTCACTGCAGTATTCGAAATCATCTTTTCCAATAATCCAACTTCTAGTATCGCCTTTTGAAAGTGCTAGTTTGTTGACATATAAATATTTGTGGTCAGTATCAAAAATGGCAATATCGGCAGGAATATTAAAAAGCAGCTGCTTGTAAAAATCGTTTTCTTGTTGTAATGCATGTATCAAATCCATAGAATTCCCCATCTTTATTTGATTTTTAATTGGTGTAGGTTAGTAACCTCATTTGCGGTGCTTGTTAATAATGCCATTAGTTTGTTTTTATCGATGGGCTTTTGGATATAGCCACTAATATTGGAGGCATCTTCTCTTTTTATAAAATGCTCGTAACTCGAAGCGCTAATAACGATGATGCGTGTAAAGGGATAGGTTTCTTTATTGTTTTTGATGGCCTTTATAACCGCATATCCATCCATGATGGGCATGTTTAGGTCAAGCAACAATATGGTTGGAATATTTTTACCCAGGTTTAATTGCCTCAAGGCCTCTTCGCCATTTATAGCATCAGCGGTGATACAATCAAAAGATTGCAGCAAAAAGTGAAGCAAAGCCCTGTTTACTTCATCGTCATCTACTATGAGTAACCTACATTTTGAAACCTTCAAAGGCATATCTTGACAAGCTAGCTCTTTTGTTGACCAAGCCCCGTTTTTGCCCCTGATTCGGGCCATGTATTTACCGCAAATTTTTTTAGACAGCTTCCGCTTAAAGCCATAAATTAGCTGAAGCATTCCATTATTATACGCTAAACCCTTGTTATGCAAATACTTAAATCCGTAATTCTTACAACTGTTTTATGTGCTTTTATGATAGCACCCATGGTAGCTCAAACCAAAAAAGGAGGTAATTGGACCCCACTTTTTAATGGAAAAGACTTAACAGGTTGGAAGCAATTAAATGGCAAGGCCAAATACGAGGTAATTAATGGAGAGATTGTAGGTTCCACTGTTTTAGGAGAGCCTAATTCTTTTTTAGTAACGGGTAAAAACTATGGCGATTTTATTTTAGAACTAGAATTCAAATTAGACGACATGATGAATTCTGGTATTCAATTTAGAAGTGAAAGTAAATCTGATTATTTAAATGGAAGGGTACATGGATACCAATACGAAATTGATCCTTCGCCTAGGGCATGGACGGCGGGCATATATGATGAGAGCCGCAGAGATTGGTTGTATCCGGTGTCTTATAACGAGCCAGCTAAAAAGCTCTTTAAATTTCAAGCATGGAATACATGCCGCATAGAATGCATTGGAACTACCATCCGTACTTTTTTAAATGGCAAGCCTGTAGCAAGTTTAGTGGATGATCTAACACCAGCTGGTTTTATTGCATTGCAGGTTCATTCAATTGGCAAAGCAGAAGAAGCGGGTAAAAAAATTAGATGGAGAAATATTAAAATTCAAACCACCAATTTACAAGCCACGCCACTTGACCCTACTTTTGTTGTAAACCTAATGCCCAATCATGTGTCGGAGCAGGAAAAAATGCAAGGGGTGCATTTACTCTTTGATGGCAAAACTACAAATGGATGGAGGGGCGCTTACAAAGCAGGTTTCCCCGATAAAGGTTGGAAAGCACAGGATGGCACTTTAACGGTACAATCTTCTAATGGTGCAGAGTCTACCAATGGTGGAGATATTGTATCCGAAAAAGAATATGATGCTTTTATTTTTCAATTTGATTTTAAACTATCAGCCGGCGCAAATAGTGGTGTAAAATATTTTGTTACAGAAAAAGAAAACAATGCAGGTTCTGCCATTGGTTTAGAATATCAAATACTTGATGACGCCTTGCATCCTGATGCAAAATTAGGGTCTATCGGAAATAGAACACTAGGATCGCTCTATGATTTAATTCCTGCTGTAAAAGAAAACCGCGCGCGCCGTAAAATTGGTGAATGGAACAGAGGCATGATTAAAGTAACAAAAGATGGAACCGTATCGCATTATTTAAATGGCTGGAAAATGCTCGAATACAAAAGAGGCGAACAATATTTTTATGCACTAGTGGCAAAAAGTAAATATGCCAACTGGCCTAATTTTGGCATGGCGCCAAAAGGTCGTTTACTGCTTCAAGACCATGGCAATGAAGTTTCTTTTAGAAGTTTAAAAATGCAAATCCTTCCATAAAAATTACGCTTTACTTTCTTGCCAAGATATACTGCGGATGTTTTCTGTGGCAGGTGTTTTTTCTTGCATAATTCGAAACAAAAGTTGCATCGTTTCTGTGGCAGCTGCCTGGCCACTATAATAGGCATATGAAATAGTGGGCGGAAGTAGGCCTGGCATCCCAGTTTCACTCATACCAAACAAGCTAATGTTATGCTGGCTGGCCTGCAGTGCCTGCCAGGCACCCAGTAGTAGCGAATCATTCATGCAAAAAATGGCATCGTATTTTTCTTGAAGTACTGCTAATTTGCAAAGTGTAAATGCTTCTGAGGTTGATGATGCATACTCTACACTAATATTTTTTTCTAGCGCAGCTACTTTATCTATAAATGCATTTAAAATAAGCTCGGTTCTTTGCGCGGTACTTTCATCAAAGATGGCCAAAATTTGTCCTTTATTTTTTTCCACTATTTTTTGTGCAACCAAAGTGGCTACCGGCTCAATGTCTTCTTTAAAATAATGCACCCCTGTACTTGGCAGGTTTCCGCCAACAACAATAACAGGGATACCCAATTCTTTTATTTTCTTAAATTTTGGATTGGGTGGTTGGAGTGGATCTTGGCATATAATAATACCATGTACTTTATTTTGTTTGCAAAACTTAATTTGCGCAGTAGTGCTAACTGTATTATTTGTAAGTGGCAAAACCAGTAAACTATAATCTGCGTTTTCCGCTAACTGATTGGCCGTATGTAAAAAATCTTGAAAATAGGTAGAAGGGGTAACAGGTATAAAGAGTGCAATAAAATGGCTACTTCTAATGGCGTTGTAAACCGTATTTGGATTTGGAGAATAATTTAGTTTAGCGGCGGTTGCAAGCACTTTTTTTCTGGTTAGCACCGAAATATCTGGATGTCCTTTAAGCGCCCTTGATACGGTTGAAATGCTAAGCCCTAATGTGGTAGCTATTTTATGTAGCGTAGTGTCTGACATAATTAAAATTAGTTACTTTTGGCCTAATCTATTGGAAATATGCAGCATTCATTTAGTTACGAGAAAAATAAAGTGATTCAAGGCGTTCGTTATCACTTTGTGCAAGACAGGGCCATTAAATTACTCGTGATACTCATCAATGTTTTTGCGATTGTATCTGCTGCATTATTTTATTCAAAAAAAATTAGGCCAGAACCTTTTTTATTAGGCTCTGTTTTGTGGCTTGTTATGATGGTTACTTTTTGGTACATCATGCCACATTCTATTTATAAAAAAGCAGCCACTTTTAAAGATAGTTTTACCATTTTGTTTACCGATATGCAGGTGAGCCTTAGTAATGAACGAGGAACCGTTAACTGGGACTGGCAAAAATTTTCAAAGTTTTTTGAAAGCCCTCATTTCTTTCATTTGTATTTCGACACTAAATCTTTTTTTATTGTTCCCAAAGAAGGCATGACTGAAGACATGCGACATGAACTAAGGGGCCTTCTCAATAAAAAAATTGGCCAGCGCTAGGCTATAAATTCTTTTGCATCTCGTAGTGTGGGATGGTTACTTCTTCAAACTCATCACCTATAATTTGGTAGCCTAATTTTTCGTAAAAGCCAACCGCCGATTTTCGGGCATGCATATGTAGTAATTTGTAGCCTCTGTCACGTGCTACATTTTCTGCAAAATTCATAATTACCCGCCCAATTCCTTTTCCCTGCAGCCCCGATACCACCGCCATTTGACGCAAACTGATGTTCGTTTTGTTATCAGGTGTTAAAATGCAACAGCCTTCAAGTGCTTCATCCTCAAAAAACCCAATTAAAATGTCCTCTTTTTCTTTGTCTAAATTGGCCTGGTCAAAGGTAAGACCAAGTGGATTGCGCAGTATTTGGAACCTTAATTCAACCATTTTTTGGTAAGAAGGGGAACCAAACTCAATTATTTTTAGTGACATATCGGACGCTTTAACTACAATATAGGCATGATTTTCATGATTTTAGGCGCTACAGCTTGGTTTGTGCATAATTGAGCTGCGGGTCTGTGGAAACAAAAATGCCCGAAAAGATTGCTTATTTAACAAAAAGTATATTTTTGCGCCGTAAACAAAACTTTTTACAATGTCAGACATCGCAACAAGAGTTAAGAAAATCATCGTTGACAAATTAGGCGTAGACGAAGCTGAAGTTACAAATGAAGCTTCTTTTACCAATGACCTCGGTGCAGATTCACTCGATACCGTTGAATTAATTATGGAATTTGAAAAAGAATTCAACATTTCTATTCCAGACGAGCAGGCTGAAACCATTACTACAGTTGGCCAAGCTGTTGCCTACTTGGAAGAGCACGCTAAATAAGCATTCTATTTAGGAATAATTTTTTTAATCCGCCTTTCTAAAGTGTACTGCTTTGAAAGGCGGATTATCACTTAATCAGGTTTAAGTTATGGCACTTAAAAGAGTCGTTGTTACGGGAATTGGTACGCTAACACCTATTGGAAATAATCTACATGATTATTGGAACAATTTATTAGCGGGCGTTTCGGGGGCAGCACCTATTACTCTTTTTGACGCTTCTAAATTTAAAACACGTTTTGCGTGTGAGATTAAGGGCTTTGATCCTACCGAATTTATGGATCGTAAAGAAGCCAGAAAATTAGACCGTTTTGCACAAATCGCCCTTGTTGCCAGCGATCAAGCTGTTGCAGATGCGGGTATCACAAAAGATAATGTTGATCCTGACCGTGTTGGTGTCATTTTTGCAAGTGGCATTGGTGGTCTCGTAACTTTTCAGGAAGAAGTATTAAACTTCGCCGCAGGAGATGGAACACCTCGTTTCAATCCTTTCTTTATTCCAAAAATGATTTTAGATATTGCTGCCGGACAAATTTCCATGCGTCATGGATTTAGAGGTCCCAACTATGCAGTGGTGAGCGCTTGTGCATCTAGTACCAATGGTATTGTTTGTGCAGTTGACACCATCAGGCTAGGTAAAGCAGATATCGTTGTTGCTGGTGGTGCCGAAGCCGTTATTGGCGAAGCAGGTATTGGTGGTTTTAACGCCATGAAAGCCATGAGTGAGCGCAACGATGACCCAGCAACTGCAAGTCGCCCTTACGATAAAGACAGAGATGGATTTGTAATGGGAGAAGCTGCAGGAGCCCTTATTTTAGAAGATTATGACCACGCCATTAAACGTGGTGCCAAAATATATTGTGAAATTGCTGGTGGTGGAGCTACTGCCGATGCCTATCATTTAACCGCTCCACATCCAGAAGGATTAGGTGCATTAAACGTAATGCGCGCTGCACTAAAAGATGCAGGTATGCAGGCAGAGCAAATTGATTATATCAATACCCACGGTACATCAACGCCGCTTGGTGATGGTGCCGAAACAAAAGCCATTACAGGTGTATTTGGTGAACACGCATATAACCTCAATATTTCGGCTACAAAATCCATGACAGGTCATTGCCTTGGTGCTGCGGGTGTCATTGAAACAATTGCATGTATCCAGGCTGTGATTCATGATATTGTACCGCCTACCATCAACCATTTTACGGACGATCCAACCCTAGATCCAAGACTTAATTTTACTTTTAATGCGCCTCAAAAAAGAGTGGTGAATGCAGCTTTAAGTAATACGTTTGGATTTGGCGGACACAATGCTTGTGTGATTGTTAAAAAATTCATAGCTTAAGCTGTGCAATTTTTTAAGCAACTTTTTTCATCTTCATCATCAAATAGTTTTGATCAGCAATTAAGAAATGTGCTTGGTTTTAAACCAGGTAAATTACTGCTGTATTCTACTGCATTAAGCCACCGTTCTGTGAAAGAAACGGCAGAGGCAAACAATGAGCGTTTAGAGTATTTAGGTGACGCTGTATTAAGTGCTATCGTTGCCGATTATTTATTTAAAAGGTACCCATACAAAGGCGAAGGATTTTTAACAGAGATGCGCAGCAAAATGGTGAACAGGCAACAACTCAATGACGTTGCATTAAAAATGGGACTTCGAAAATTAACGATGTATAATAAATTTGACAACGCTTTAAAAGGAAGTCAAATTTTTGGTAATACGCTAGAAGCCTTGGTGGGTGCAGTTTACCTCGATCAGGGATATGCTAAAACACATGCTTGGGTACTCAAACAAATTGTGATACCACACATGTTTGTAGACGATTTAGAACAGATAGATATTAATTTGAAAAATAAATTAATTGGTTGGGCGAGTAAAAATGGCAAACTATTAGACTTTGAACTGGTAGAAGAAAAGATGGAAGGAACGCGTAGACTTTTTACCATTCATGTTACCATCGATGGCGAAGTAATTGCACTTGGTAAAGGCTACAATAAAAAAGACGCCAGTCAAGTAGCTGCGCAAGTGGCCGTAGAAAAATTAGCGCTGTAAGCGCGCGCGGCTTGTTCAATTGCGCCCCCGATAACCCTATTTCGCTTCAATAATTTCTTGGCATAATTCTACCAGCACCCCACCCGTATCTTTGGGGTGTAAAAAACAAACCCATTTATTATCTGCACCTCTTTTGGGTGCTTCCTGGAGTAGGGTAAAACCTTCTTCTTGCATGCGGGCCATTTCGGCATAAATATCATCCACTTCGTAGGCGATATGATGGATGCCTTCCCCTTTTTTATCTATATATCTAGCGATAACGCCTTCAGGATCAGTGGAGCATACCAGTTCAATTTTACTGTCGCCCACTTTAAAAAAGGCGGTATTTACTTTTTCGGAAGCCACCAGCTCCTGTTTGTAGCAGGCCGTGTTTAACATTTTCTCGTATAAGGGCACCGAAAGTTCAAAATTTTTGACCGCAATTCCAATGTGTTCAATTTTTTTCATGCCGAGCCCGTTTTTGCTTTTACGAATTGAGAAAAAATGAGGTTTTGCCCCTCTTTTGACCCGCAATTATAAACCTATTGCAGTACTTTCGTGTTTATAAGACAAGCAAATCTCAGAATATTATGTTGAAATTACCTATTTACCTAGATAATAATTCCACTACCCCAATGGATCCAAGGGTTTTGGAAACAATGATTCCTTTTTTTACCGAGCAGTTTGGTAATGCAGCGAGCCGTAACCACCCGTTTGGATGGGAGGCAGAAGAAGCGGTGGATTATGCACGTGAGCAAGTAGCTAAATTGATTGGTGCCGATCCTAAAGAAATCATCTTTACATCGGGCGCTACAGAGGGTGACAACCTCGGTATCAAGGGTGTTTATGAAATGTACGCAAGCAAGGGTAATCACATCATTACTTGTACCACCGAGCACAAAGCGGTTTTGGATACCTGTAAACATATTGAGCAATTAGGTGGTGAGGTAACTTACCTTCCAGTAGCTGCTAATGGTTTAATTGATCTAACAGCTTTAGAAGCTGCTATTAAGCCAACTACTATTTTAATTGCCATTATGTACGCCAACAACGAAATTGGTGTGGTACAACCAGTAAAAGAAATTACTGCTATTGCCAAAAAGCATGGTGTACTATTTTTCTCTGATGCAGTGCAAGCGGTAGGTAAAATTCCGGTAGACGTAAACGCAGATGGTATTGATATTATGGCATTTACAGCGCATAAAATGTATGGTCCTAAAGGGATTGGTGCACTTTATGTTCGTCGTAAAAATCCACGTGTTAAAGTAACCGCTCAAATGGACGGTGGCGGACACGAAAGAGGTATGCGTAGCGGTACGTTAAATGTTCCTGGTATTGTTGGATTTGGTAAAGCATGTGAACTTGCAAGACTAGAAATGGCTGCAGATGCTGAGCGTTTAAGTAAGCTAAGAGATAAGTTAGAATTGGCTTTAACACAAATAGATGAAACATATGTAAATGGTACCACAGAGCACCGTTTACCACACGTTGCTAATATTTCTTTCAAATATGTAGAAGGAGAAGGCTTAATGATGGGCTTTAATAAAACCATCGCACTTTCTTCAGGTTCTGCTTGTACTTCTGCATCACTCGAGCCTAGTTATGTATTAAAAGCATTAGGTTTAGGTGATGATTTAGCACACAGTTCACTTCGTTTTGGACTAGGACGTTTTACCACCGATGAGCAAATCGATTATACCATTAAAGCGGTGACCGACACTGTTTTAAAACTTCGTGAAATGAGTCCTTTATGGGAAATGTTTAAAGAAGGGGTTGATATAGATTCAATCGAATGGGCACACCATTAATTTATAAAATTATTATTTTTACTATTTCAAAACAATCATATGGCATACTCAGAAAAAGTTATCGATCATTATAGCAATCCTAAAAATGTAGGAACACTTGACAAAGCAAAAAAGAATGTTGGAACCGGTTTAGTAGGTGCTCCAGAATGCGGCGACGTAATGCGCTTACAAATTGAAGTGGACGACGCTTCAGGTATCATCACCGATGCTAAATTCAAAACCTTTGGATGTGGCTCTGCTATTGCTTCTTCATCACTTGCAACCGAGTGGTTAAAAGGTAAAACAGTAGATCAAGCTGTTACTATTGACAACATGGACCTGGTAGAAGAATTAAATTTACCGCCAGTAAAAATTCACTGTTCTGTTTTAGCAGAAGATGCTATTAAAGCAGCCATCAATGACTACCGTACTAAAAATGGTTTAGAAGCATTACAGTTTGAAGAAAAAGGCGTTCACTAATATTTTTAACCGAGCATTCATTTCCAAATGGTAGCTACCGAAAATACAATCTATGTTAGCGAAAAGGCTAAATCCAAAGTTTTACAACTGATGGAAGATGCTGGCGTTACTAATGATAGTAGTTATTTTTTGCGTGTAGGTGTCGTTGGCGGTGGATGCTCTGGGCTTAGTTACAAACTTGATTTTGACAATGAGGTAAAACCCATGGATCAGGTTTTTGAAGACAATGGCGTTAAAGTGGTTACAGACCTCAAAAGCTTTTTATACCTGGTAAATACCGAACTTGATTTTTCGGATGGCCTTAATGGCAAGGGCTTTTATTTCAATAACCCCAATGCTAGCCGCAGTTGTGGCTGTGGGGAAAGCTTTTCTGTATAATTTAACTTTTTACTTTTTAAGATTGCCTAAGAACAATTAGTTTTGGGCCATGCTAAATATTAGCCTTAAAGAGTGGAAGCAGTTTTTTACTAGCCTAACAGGCTATATTGCACTCTGCCTTTTTTTACTATTAACAGGCCTTCTTTTATTTGTTTTTCCTGATACCAGTATTTTGGTAATGGGTTATGCAACCCTTGCTGGTTTTTTTAATATAGCGCCATGGCTGCTCATATTTATGATACCCACTATAACTATGCGTAGCTTTTCTGAAGAATACAAGTCGGGGACTTTTGAACTACTTAAAACTTTACCTATCAGACCGGCTGTTTTAGTGAATGGTAAATATATAGGCGCACTGCTTGTTGTTTTATGTTTACTTCTGCCAACCTTATTGTATGGTGTTGCCGTAGAATCACTATCTGTGGTGGGCGGTATTGATATGGGCGCTACTGCTGGTTCTTATTTAGGTTTATTTTTATTAGCCGGGGTATATGTGGCTATAGGTATTTGCGTGAGTAGCTTTACAAATAATACGGTAGTTGCTTTTATTGGTACAGCATTTATTTGCTATTTATTATTTGCAGGGTTTGAAGCAGTAAGTAAGCTGTCCTTATTTCAAGGAAAACTTGGCTACTACATCGAAGTATTAGGCCTCCATTTTCATTACAGAAGTATTAGTAGAGGCGTTGTTAGAATTGATGATATCATTTATTTTTTGGCTGTCACATATAGTTGTTTGTACATCACCAAGCAAAATATTATTAAGCGCTAATTGCATCTGAAAAATATGTTTCAAAAATATTCAAATATTATTGTAGTATGCTTGCTGGTTGCCGTCATTTATGCTTCTAACGCTTGGGTGCATGGTAGCCTAGACCTCACTTCTGAAAAGCGATATAGCTTAAGTGAAGCCACTAAAAAATTATTAGATAAAAAGCTGGATAGTGCTATAACTATCGAAGTTTTTTTAACTGGCGACTTACCTGCCGATTATAAAAAACTAAATATTTCCACTGCCGAAATTTTAGAAACATTTACATCTTACGCTGCAAGTTCCATCCAGGTTTCATTTGTGGAGCCTGGTAGTGGTATTACAGACGAAGCCGTAAAAGTTAAATTATATGATAGCCTTGCTGCACTTGGTGTGGTGTTTGAAAGAACAGCTATAAACGAGGGCATCGAAAAATCCACTTCGCAACTTATTGTACCAGCTGCCATTGTGCGTTATGGTAATAGGGCGCCAGTAGTGGTTGATTTGAGAAGCAGTAAAAAAATATTTTCTAGTTACAATGTTATAGAAGCGGTAGAACCTAAAGAAGACAAAGAAGCAACACGCAATGCAGCAGAGGCGCTACTCGAATATAAATTTGCAGCAGCTATTGATAAGGCTACCAAAGTAAATTATCCAACTGTTGCCTATTTGGTAGGTAATGGTCAGCCCACCGATTTAACCGTGAGCGATTTAGCAGAAACACTTAGAAACGATTATAACCTGGGCATTTTTGATTTAAAAGTAGGCTATCCAAGTGCCGCTAATATAGATGTGTTATTGATTGTAAAGCCTACGACGCCCTTTACAGAGGAGGATCAATTAAAAATTGATCAGTATGTTTTAAATGGGGGCAAAGTAATCTGGTTTATTGACAAGCTGCACGCCGAACTGGACAGTTTAATGCGCACACAAGCTGGTTATACCGCTTATGATAGAGGCTTAAATATTGATCCACTTTTATTTAAATATGGTGTACGTATTAATGGTGATTTGGTGCAGGATTTAAACTGCGCTAAACTCCCAATTGTGGTAGGTAAAAATCCGGACGGCTCACCAACTATGCAGCGTATTCCTTGGCCTTACTATCCTTTTTTAACAACACCTTCCGATAATCCGATTACAAAAAATATGGACCGGGTGCTACCTATTTTTCCATCTAGTATCGATACGGTTAAAGCGCTAGGTATTAAAAAAACAGTTTTACTCGCTACCGATACCAGTTCCCGCAGTATTGCTTCACCTGCGATGGTATCCTTAAATAGTGTGCAGTCTGAAGCGGATTTATATACGTTCACAAAAAGTCATATTCCGGTAGCTGTTTTACTCGAAGGGAAATTTTCATCTCTATTTGCCAATAACCTGGGCACTACTGTAATGGATTCGGTGCAGCGTTTTACGGGACTTCCTTTTTTAAGAAAAGGCATTAAGGAAACCAAACAAATTGTAGTTTCTGACGCTGATATTGTTACGAGCGCGGTTACAAAAACAACGGGTCCACTTCCTATGGGGGAACTACCATTTGAAGCATTTCAATTTGCCAATAAAACTTTTTTACTCAACGCCATAGATTATTTAGTAAACGATAACGGACTTTTTGAATCTAGAAATAAAGTAGTCGTACTTAGGCTTCTCGACAAACAAAAAGTATCCGATCAAAAAAAATTATGGCAGTTTGTAACAATCGCCGGACCCATTCTACTTTTATTCTTAATTGGCTTTCTTGTTTCGTTTAGGCGCAAGAAAAAATATTTATAACGCATAATTATGACCGCATCACATCAGTTGGTTTATTTCATTTTTGCAATTGTACTTGTACTTGCGCTCATACTTGATCTTGGACTACTTAGTAAAAAAAATAAAACCATAACAATTAAGCAGGCACTACTTCAAACCTTATTTTGGGTTGCCTTGGCGCTTGGTTTTTTTGTATTTGTTTGGGTAGAAGAAGGTCAAAAAACAGGACTCGAATACCTGAGCGCCTATTTGATGGAATGGAGTTTAAGTGTCGATAATATTTTTGTGTTTATCTTGATATTCAACGCATTTAAAGTAGATGAAAAATTTTATCCGCGGGTACTGCTTGTAGGTATTATGATGGCCATTGTGTTTAGGGTACTCTTTATTACGGTGGGTGTAGCACTGGTAGAACAGTTTCACTGGCTACTCTATATTTTTGGTATTTTCCTACTCTATACCGGATTCAAGATGTTTACATCCAATGAATCTGAAGAATTTGACCCGCACGACACAGCGATATATCGTTTTTTAAAAAAATACCTACCCCTTTCTGGGACTGATGGTAATGGTAAATATGTAGTTCGCGTAAACGGCAAGCCACAGTATACCACACTATTTGTTGTTGTGGCATTACTAGCTGTTATTGACCTCGTATTTGCACTTGATTCGATACCCGCAGTGATGGGTATTTCCACCGACAAATTGGTTATTTACACGTCTAATATTTTTGCGGTACTCGGTCTTCGATCTTTGTTTTTTTTACTAAGAGGAGCTGTTTCTAAATTTGATTATTTACAAC